>UMHT01000498.1_pt1 | contig 15880 bp, 13 predicted proteins | sample 1965601 | NCBI WGS metagenome assembly UMHT01 (sample SAMEA4836105, study PRJEB28245) | human gut metagenome | biome: gut microbiome; material: fecal sample | place: Denmark | collected 2008 | reverse complement strand
TTCTATCAATTATGGCATCATTTAGAGCTACATTGGAATTTGCTGGTAAAGAGTATGACGTACTGTACTCAGAGTATGAATTCAGCCGTACAACCGACTCAAAGGGAAAACCATCTTCAAACATCCAGGGAGGCCGCGTTTCGGTAGTTATCGAATCAACTGACGACACTGCGACTATCGAAGCCATGCTGAACAGCCAGTTCAAGCAGGTGGAAGGAAAGATCGTGTACAAGAAGATTGAAGAGGATGCTAAGATGAAGGAAATCGAGTTCAAGAACGCCTACATCGTACATTACAAGGAAACTCTTGACGTGAACAACGAAGTGCCGATGACCATCGCACTCACATTCTCGGCTGAGCATATCAATGTGGGCAACGCTGCGCTTGACAACAGATGGCCGAAAAACTAAACGCTCCGGGGCAACGCCCCTAAGCGGAATGTAAGATATTGCCGCTTGAAGGGCTCAATCCATCAAGCGGCAATTTTATTTATTCACCTTAAAAAATCATTGCCGTTATGCTTGAGCAGAAGATGACAACCGTCAATATTGATGATGTTCCTCTTCCTTCCTTTTTTCAGGTTGTGTTGAAACAGTGCATCAATGACCATCATTATTTTGAAGTTCACATGGATATAGAGTCCGGTGAATTCTACAAGACTCATACGCTTGACAACAGCATGAACTGGATAGGCAAGCAAGCGGAAATCCTTTTGGGCGGCAACAGCTTCAAAGGGATAGTAACACATGTGGGACTGCACCGCTCGAAAGGCAATCACGGCTATCTGCTTATCCAAGGGTATTCATTGACCTTCCTTCTTGAAACAGAACTAAACTGTGCTTCGTGGACCAATACCACGCTATTCAGCATAGTAAAGGAAATATGCGACAGGGCCGGTGTGCCTTGCGCCATCAAGCCGGAATATACAGCTGACATAGAATACGAATGCCAGTATATGGAAAGCGACTTCGACTTTATCCGCAGGCTGGCCAGACAATATCACGAATGGCTGTATTATGACGGGAAACAACTTGTATTCGGCAAGCCAGACAAACTGCCATCAGCCATACCGCTGAGCTACGGACGCGAAATATCCGACCTGAACATAGGAATCCAGACGCTTGCCCGCCCGGTAGAGGGAAACTCATACGACTCCGCCAACGGCAAATTCAGCAAAGGTGCCGCCTCCAATGTTCCTACCGGCATGAACATGCTGGGACAAACAGCTTTTGACGCTTCTGTCAAACTCTTTAAATCGAAAGCATTCCAACATACGGAAATCAGGGTTGCTAACGACAGCCAGGCAGAAAACCATTTCCAAAAGAAACAGCAGAGCGATGCTTCGCCTTCACATTACATATCCTGTGAAACGGACTGCAACCGGATAACACTCGGCAGCGTAGTGGAAATACAAACCGCAATCCAGAACTTCCAATTTGATTTTATTGAAAAGACTTTAGGTGAATATTTCATCACTGAAATTACCCATATAGCCGGAACCGGAGAAAGCTATAACAACAACTTTACCGCACTCTACTCGCTGACAACAAGTCTTCCGGCTCCGGAAGTACCTCTACCCGTGGCACAGACACAGCAGGCTGTAGTGGTAAGCAACGATGACCCCAAGAAACAGGGACGCGTACAGGTAAAGATGAACTGGCAGGGCGATGGCATGACAACCTCATGGATACGTGTCATGACTCCTGATGCCGGAATAAGCAATAAAGTATCAACGAACAGAGGTTTTGTCTTCATCCCGGAAAAGGACGACATCGTACTGGTTGGCTTCCGGTATGACGACCCGAAACGTCCGTTCGTAATGGGCAGCCTGTTCAACGGGAAGACAGGCACAGGCGGTGACAGCGGCAACAAGAAAAAGAGCCTGACCACCCGGAGCGGATGCACCCTCACCATAGATGATGACGAAGGCAGCATCACCATGACGGATCAGGCCGGCAACAGCTATGCCGCCGACGGAAAAGGCAACATTAAGATTTCCGCATCCAAATCCATCATGCTGTGCGTAGGCAAAACCAGCATTGAACTGGACAGTGAAGGAAACATCAAATCCTCCGCAGAAGCCCAGATTACGGAAACGGCAGCCAACGAAATCACGCAGACTGCAAAAACAATAAACAGCAGTGCCGAAGAGGCATATAACATAAAAGGAAGTGACGTGACCGCTACGGGAAGCAAAACAGCAACCCTTTCGGGTACCACGCAGGCAACCGTGGACTCCAGCGGAACAACCGCCATAGCAGGTACAATCGTAAAACTGAACTGACCTATGAGCAATGCCATACAACAAATAGCGGACAATATGCTCTACCTTTGGGAGAATGCCGTGGCACAACCGATAAAGATGATACGCATTGTCATCAATCCCGGTGACGAAACCATGCTCAAGGCTTTCTATGACTACATGCTGGCCATCGACAGCGAAGAAGAAGACATGGTCTTCATCATCGCTCTCCCATTTACATCCGCAATGGAGTTCAGCAAAGACGTACTGCAATATATCAGCAAACAAATTGAGTACTGGAACAACTCCAAGAAGCCTGAAGACATCATTTTTGAAAAAGTGGAATGGCAGGCTAACGACAGCTCCATAAATAGCGGAAATGCAGCCCAGACAGTAGTGGAAAATCTCAACCGGCTGACCCGTGAACTTGTCAACGGTACCGACATGAAATGCAGCTTCATTTTCGATCTGGAAGGCACTGTGGACTATGAAGGATGCCGGCAATGGCTCAATCAGGCACTCTCCCAACCATTTGACAAACAGATGGTATGGGGAACCGGAGATATCACCGGCCAGGAACAATTCGGAAAACTCATGGCGACCTATCCGAAGGAAACGGCTTCCATCTATCCCCCGATAGATATGGACGGCGCAACCGAAAAACTGGCAGAACAGGCAGCCAACGAAGACCGGAGCGACCCTGCCGCCTCAGAATTCAGACTGGCACTGACCAGACTCATGAGCAGCGTAAAGAAAGGAGACGCTGCCCAAACAGACCTATACGCACGCAAATGCCTCGATATGGCACTTGCCAATGTAAAAAAAGACATAAACTGGCTAAGCCAGTTCGTAACGGTATATACCATCCTATATACAGACCGCATCAATCATAAGGATCTGGATATGGCTCTGTATTTTGCCAATAAAGCGGTAGAAGCGGCAAGGATGGGAGAAGGAAAACTAGACCCGTCTCTTTCGGGGCGTCTTCTCGGCAGCTCGCTTGTAGGGAAAGCATCCATACAGGTGCGAAAATCCGACTGGAACGATGCCGCAGAAACCTACCGAATGGGAGCAGACGCCTACGCAAACTGCAAGGATTACCTCATGCAAGCCGAAACGCTGAGGATGTGCGGATGGTGCTGGGAGAAAGCATACGATACGGAAAGGGCAACGGAGTGCTACATTGAGGGATTCCATCTGGCAGACAAACTGTCGTCAGACCTGATAAAGCATTCGTCTTACCCTTTGCTACTGCTCAAGCTGCTGGAAAGCCGGAAACGCCAGCCGTCAGTCAGCAATGAGGAAATCAACTCCGTGCTGAGCCGTGTTATCGGCAAAGACTGGGAGGACTTTCTGTATGAATACAAACGAAATCTAGGAAAATATCATGGAATGGATCAACAAAATATGGACGACCCTTCAGCAAATGTTCAGTGAAGGCCCAGGGTACATCAAGGAAAACCCGAAATCGGCCTACCTTGTAGTCATCCTGATTCTGCTGATATGGCTGACAGGACTGATACTGGACTGGAAATGGACCTATGCCCGCCCCGGAAGCTGGGGAGGAAACTTCTGGCTTGACCTGCTGGGGCCAAACGGATTCCGTTTCTGGCTCGGAGTTATCGTAGTGCTGGCCATACTATTGTCGGCCTATCTGTTTTTCAAAACTTGAACCCACTCTAAAAACAACTATAAACTATGTCATCAGGAACAGGGTATTTCGACCAGGTAAGCGCACAGCTTGAAGCCACCGTAGGAGCACAGATGTCGGGTGTGGTTTCGGGAGCTTCCGCCAATGCGGAGGCGGGTGTATCCCCGTCCGTCAACGCGCTTGACACCGGACTGAAGGCAGCCACAGCCTTGGGCAGTCTGGCAGACAACGTGAGCGAGGCAGCCGTACTCCCCGTGCTCGGGGCACTGGGGATGAAAGGACAGGCGTGCCTGCCCATCTCCAAACAGCTCGACCCTGTAATCGGAGTGGATATTCACCTGGTGAACATACCACCGGCCACAAGCGTGCCGATGCCTCACCCGTATGTAGGGACACTGCTCTGTCCGCAGGACTTCATGACGGCGGCGGTAGCCTCGTATATCCCCCCTCCGCCCACAGCGGAAGAAACCGGGGATGCAGACTCGGCCAAGCTCGCAGAGATAGGCCACACAGCACTGACCATGGCCGTGGGCATGATGGGTGCCACCGTAAAAATCGGCGGATTCATTCCACGTGCCGTGGCTTCCACCCCCACACGCAGCATACCGCATGTACCGATGGGAGCCGGATTTGCTGCAAACTCAATACCAATCCCGAAAAACAACGGACATGCCTTCATGGGAAGTCTGACCGTACTTGCCGACGGGCTTCCGCTGTCGGGAGGAGGAACACACATGCATCTGGACTGCAACGACCTGGGCATGTCGAGCGTACACAAGGTGCCGGGACTGTTCCTGCCGACAGGCGTAATCAACCCGATTCCTCCGGCCAGACAGATTCTGACCAGCCCCGTGCCCGTGCCGCTTAACCCGATGGCTGCCCTTTCACGCAAGTGCATGGGGGCTTTCGGAAGACTGTACAAGAAAAAAACCGAGAAGCTGGCAGACAAACTGCATGGAGCCGTAAATGACAAGATAAAGAGCGGAAAGTTGCAGGACATGCTGCACAAGACCATCTGTACCGTAACCGGACACCCGGTGGACGTGGCAAGCGGCACATTCTTCACAGACGAGGAAGATTTCTGGATAGATGGTCCGATCCCTCTCTCCTGGGAACGTACCTGGTACAGCAGAAGCGATTACCAAGGGCCGCTGGGTAATGGATGGCATCATGCATACGACATGGGTATCGTAGTGGAAGACGGTATCCTCACCTTACGAATGTCCGACGGAATACCCGTAGCCTTCCCGCTACCGACCGAAAAGAAACCCTCGTTCATCCGCGCAGAGCGCAAAGAAGCACGAAAGGAAAAGGACGGATACTGCATCTGGGACATGGATGAAGACCTGTACTACCGATTCACACAGAAGGAATACGACTCCGTACATCTGCTGGAAAGCGTATCGAATGCGAACGGATTCGCCATACGGTTCGGGTACAACAGCAAGGGATATCTGAAGGAGATTACCGACAGCGCGGGAAGAAAGCTTACCGTGGAATGCAATGAGAATAACGGACACATTCTGGAAATAAAAGGCCCTCATCCCGAGAACAAGGGAGAAGAAGCAATACTCGCATCCTACGAATATGATGCAGAGGGAAACATGACATGCCAACGCAACGCTATGGGCGATGCCATGCGGTACGAATACCAAGGAAGGCTAATTGTAAAGGAAACATGGAGAAACGGACTGAACTGGTTCTTCGAATACGACGGCAGCGAAATCGGATCCCGATGTGTACACACATGGGGAGACGGAGGCATATACGACCACAAGCTGCAATTCCTGGACGGAATGACCAGAGTGCTTGACAGCCATGACAAGCCGACAGAATATTACCACACGGACGGACTGGTGTATCTCAAGGTGGATGCCAACAGAGGCGAACACCGATGGAAATACGACTCGGACCGCAAGCTCCTGCAGGAAACAGATCCGGCAGGCAACAGCAGCCTGTACAAATACGACCGCTGGGGAAACTGTACCGACAGTTCCGACCCGGGAGGCGGCAGCATATCGGCTGTATTCTTCCGCAAGGGCACATTGCGCAACAGGCCGCTGAGCGTGACCACAGCGGACGGAGGAACATGGAAGTTCGATTATGACAGCAAAGGAAATGTGACCAAAAGGACCAATCCGGAAGGGGCTGAAACGCAGATAGAGTACCGCGAAGGACTGGCCGAAAGCATCACTGACCCGTATGGTGTAAAAACCGTACTTAACTACGACAATGACGGTAATCTGACGGAAGCATCAGACAGCCGGGGCAATATCTCAAGCTACCGCTATGACCGACTGGGACGCTGCACACAGGTGACAAATCCGAAGGGAGCCGTACAGACAAGGCACTATGATGCCATAGGGCGCGTAACGGAAGTGAAGGACTTCGACGGCAACCACATACACCTGAGATATGACGGCATAGACAACCTGCTGGAATACCGGGACGACCTGCAGAAGGTGGAATACACCTACTCAGGCATGTGGAAGCTGACACACCGCAAGGACAGCCGAGGTGTGGTAGGTTTCCATTATGACAGGGAAGAACGGCTACGCCACGTGATAAACGAGCGGATGCAATACTATGAGTTCGACCTTGACGACGTAGGCAACGTAATCCGGGAAACAGGGTTTGACCGGGGAACGAGGATATACCAACGTGACATTGCCGGACGTGTAACCTGCGAAAGGCTGCCGAGCGGAATCGTACGGGAATACGAATATGACAACGCATCGAGGGTGACAAGGGTGTCGTATGTGACGACGGATGAACCCGACCAGAGCTATCAATATGGGATATCGGGAAGGCTGGTGGAAGCTACACGAGGTGAAAGCCGCGTGGAGTTTTCCTACAACGCACTGGGACTGCCGGTAACGGAAACGGCGAACGGTGAAACCATCACACGCACCTACGACAAGACCGGACAGATACTGTCCCTGCAGAGCACACTCGGGGCGAATCTGGAATACAAACGCAACGAGTTCGGAGAATTGACGGAGTTCCGGGCCGGAGACGGCAGCAGGAACGGTGAAATGCCGTGGAAGTCGCAGCACAGTTACGACACACTGGGCTTTGAAACAGAACGTATGCTGCCCGGAGGCGTAATGCGAAGTTTCGCTTACGACAACATAGGCCGCCTTGTGGACGCACGCACAAGAAAAAATGCGCAGACACGCCACATGCGCCGCTACCGCTGGGGCAAGGCTGACCGTCTGCTCGCAACGGAAGACAGCAGACGGGGAACGACCCGATACGGGTACACCCCGAACGGACAGTTGGAGTATGCCGAGTACGGAAACGGAACGGAACAGTGGAGAAAGAGCGACAGCCTGGGAAACCTGTATCCCGACCCCGACTGCACGGTACGCCGCTTCCTGAAGGGCGGAGCCATGGAACAGGACGGAAAGTGGCACTGCGGGTACGACAAGGACGGAAACCTGACCGAACGATACATCGGCACGGGAAGATGGCTGGACGGAAAGAAGGAACACTGGAAATACAGGTGGAACGCTGACGGCTCGCTGGCAAAGGTGGTACGGCCTGACGGAGAGGAAGTGACATTCGAATACGATGCACTGGGAAGAAGGCTCTCCAAGAGTTTCGGAACGACCGTGACGCGCTGGATGTGGAACGGAAATGTGCCTTTGCACCAGTGGAAGCAAAGAAGGAGCTACTCAAGGGAAGAGAATGCGTGGCTGACCGAGGAAGAACGCAAGGAACGCACGCTCTGGCTCTTCGAGGAGGAATCCTTCGTGCCTGCCGCCATGATAAAGGAAGGCAGAGCCTATTCCATACTGACAGACCATCTGGGTACGCCTACCGAGGCATACGATGCGGATGGTAATGAGGTGTGGAGCAGGACGCTGGACATGAACGGCGAAGTTATTGAAGAGACCGGAAACGTAGGAATGGTACCGTTCCTGTTCCAGGGGCAGTATTATGACCGGGAGACGGGCCTGGCGTACAACAGGTTCAGGTATTACTCACCTAGAATGGGTGTGTATATATCGCAGGATCCGATAACAATATATGGCGGATTACGATTTTATGGATATGTTAAAAATCCGAATTCATGGACTGATATTTTAGGTCTTAAAGGTTGCTATTTAAAGGAAGCAGAAGAAGGAGCTGAATATAAGTATGTACTCCAAATCTCAGAAACTGAATATCCAGCAACTGCGGGACATATAAAACGAGCTATTGATAAAGGAAAACCAAGTGTTGTCACAATAGATCGTGATAATGCTAAAATCAATAGAAAAAAATCCTTAGCTGGAGTTAAAACAGAAAAAGGTTTAGATCGAGATGAATGGCCAATGGCTATGTTCAAAGAAGGTGGAACTGGAGCAGATATTGAACATATTTTGCCAAGTGATAACCGAGGTGCGGGTGCATCAATAAGGGCAGCGTTGTCGGGTTGCAACAATAATGATATTATTAAAATTGAAATTATAAAATGATGGAACAAATGATTATTACAGTTACAACAGAACTTTTATCGATTCAAAATAAACGAATCGAAAATTTGAGTAAGAGGGTCTTAAAAAAAATGAATTTTAAATCTTCAAAAGATTTAGAAAATCTGAAAGACTTGTGTTATTGGCTATATATATATGGCTATAATGATCAATTTGCTAAACTATATCCAACACTTCTTTCGATGCCATTCTCTGGAAATTGGAATACATGGACGCAAGTAGAACTTATGTTGGCTTTAGTTCATTATGTATCTATCAAAACAGAAGATACTCAGGTTGTGTCTAAACAAGCGTTGGCGAAAATTATGCAAGCAGAAACGGATATTGATAGTATAAAAAGTCGATGTGATGGTTCTTTATTAGAGAGTCGGGAGAAAAATGTACAAGAAAGTATTCAACTTGGAAATAAAACTGATATAAGAGAAGCTTTATATGCCGAAATGAGAGAATTAATTTTAATATATGCTCTTGGTGGAAGTGACAAATATCCTTTACAAACAATAGAGAACAAGATTGAAGATATAAAAAATCAACTCCAGACTATGTAGTATCCTTCATACATAAAGACTGATAGTTATGGCGAACATGGGTTATTTCGAGAGTGCGAGTGTTAACCTGAAGACCGGAGTAGACACACAGGTGAAGGGTATTTCGGAGGGCATAAAGGCAAACTACGCCGCAGGTGTATCTCTGTCCGTCAACGCGCTTGATACCAGACTGAAGGCGGCTACAGCCTTGGGCAGTCTGGCAGACAACGTGAGCGAGGCAGCCGTACTCCATTTGTTGTGTTTGCTAGGGAAAGGAAAGGCACGCCAATCCATATCCAAACAACTCGCCGTTGTAATCGGAGCAGACATCTACCTAACAGCTGATGCATAAATACAGGCACATTATTAAATAAATAAGTTTATATAAAGAAGGAAGGACTCATTATGAAAGGAGATATAGATTTAGATATAGACTCTGAAATTCCAGAAAAGCCTTTGACAGGTAGAAAGCACATCTCAATCTTAATTGGAGCTGGCTTTTCTGCGCCACAAGGGTACCCGATAGGAAATACTCTGAATGAGAATATATTGGACTTTGAAAAATATAATGCAGATTTTTCACCAAGTGGTGTATTATGCTGCTCAACAACTGGAGAAAAACCTGCTTTTCAAGGAGAAGGAATACTTAATCTGCATCAAAAACATTTCGTATTTTGCAAGCGTCTAATAAAAAAGTATGCAGAGACACATAAGTTCGACTATGAAGAGTTTTATGACTTTATAAAAAGTGAAGAAGTATATAACTCATGCTACGAAACATTGTGTGATGATTTATTAGACGAATATACAGACTATGGAAGTTTCGTCTTCAGTCTCCCCGACATCTATAATCAGATGGTGAGATATTTGCTGAGAGATAAAGATGGTAATTCTTTTTATGAAAACCAGCCATTCCACATAGGCTTTGTGGAACATTACGATGGTTTTCTGAAATACCTAAGTCACTTGAAAGAAGATTACATCATTGATGTGCATACACTGAACCATGATTTACTTTTTGAATCTTTTAATAAGACTGAGTATATCAATGGTAGCATTTCCGATGGCTTTGATGAATATGGTTCTGAGTTTTACGGAATACTGAATAGAGACAATGCTACTTATCATTGCCGGTTAGAAAGATACACAGCCAGATACGACGCTCCTATAAGGCTTTATAAATTACATGGCAGCTTAGATTATGTGCCTTATTACAAGACTGTTGAGAACAATTTCATGATACCCATCAAGTATGTGAAAATAAGGGAAGGTATTGGCGTAAGTGACTTATTAAGAGGAATACGAAGCAAAATGGGTTATGAAAGTTGCCCAATTGCTTACCACGCCGATTTTCTGACCGGTACAACCTCTAAAATAGAAAGATACAACAATCCTTTACTTTTCAAGAAACTCTTCAAAAGATTCAGAAAGAACCTGCGAAATGCAGAAAAACTGATAATCATAGGATATGGATGTAAAGACGAAGGAATTAACAAAATGATATTGGAGAACTTTGATTTTGCCCACAAAAGTACTTATATCTTTGATAAGTATGCAGGTGATAAAGTACGCGACTTAGGCAAAAAACTCTCAGCCAAGGTAATAGATGGAATTGAAATTGAAGATATAGTTCCTGAAATGTTTCAATGACAAAATATAGCGCATTATGGGAAATAATCGTACAACATTTTTAATAGGCGCAGGAACACCGCTTGACTTGGTTTTACCACAAGATGTGATTAAACCTGCAACTACAGTAATCACAAAAGATGTTTGCAGACCTTACACAGATTATCTTACGCCAGGTAATACAATAACTATTGTAGATGATATCTACAACCGGCTCATGGAAAATTATCCACCAGACCGTTCTAATCCGTATATAGATGGAACGACTCCCCATTATATTCATTTTGAACATTTGTTTCACGTATTAGAGATGTTAGATGCTTACGGTTGGGTATGGAACAAAAAGTGTAATAATCCGAATAGATATCCGGTCTTTGCTCCTTTTACCAAACCTAATATAGACTTTGATCCTAATACACTGTGTTCTGTTATGGACCAATTTATCCTTAGAATAATGGATATTGTAAATGGGTATGATTCCAACATCATGAAAGAACAGGTAAATGAATGGTATTGGAAATTTTATCAACAGTTCGGCGAAAACAGTGACTTCTTTGTATTAAACTATGACACCACAATAGAAAATGCAATTAGAACTTACGAGGATGGATTTGAATCGGATGGTATTCAAAATGTATTCCAACGGTTCAATCCCCAAAAGCTGTTTGAGAATCCGAATGGCTTATCTACGATAAATCATCTGCATGGATGTATAAATTATTACTTCCAGTCATATAAAGATCCGAATACTGATATTTATAATTATCTATCAAATGACTTATATAAATATCCTGACTATGCGACAGTTAAAGGATTGATGATAGGACGAGGACAAAGCCAGCCTTATACACAATCAGGAGAAACATATTATTCTTCTCCTATCATTACAGGATTACGTAAAACGGATAAGCTAAACTGCGTTCCATTTGACTTTTATCATGCCAATATGACCAATTGTATCATTAGAAATCACAAACTGGTAATCGCAGGATATAGCTTTGGTGATTTGTATTGCAATAACCTCCTGGAAAGAATGAATTTCTTGCATGGAAACCAAAAGCGCATCGTACTTATTGATTTTTGGAATATTCCCAAAGAAGATAGAATGCATGGAGGATATTGGCTAAGCCAGAATCAAGGACAATTTCTTTGTCGCATAACTGATTGTGGGGATTTCAATGGAGTTATTCGTCAACTATATAAAAACGAAAATCCCCGAACAGGTGCCCTATACAGCGACAATGGATGCCTAATGGTATTACCAAAAGGATTCAAACATGCAGCGGCCTGCTGCGATGAAATCCTTGCTTTCTTGAACTCATAGAAACAGAATAAACTAACAGCGAGAAGGATTACTCGCTATTAGTTTATCCACTCTAACTTTATGGGAAGATGTTTTTGATGTTGACCGCCATTCATCATAAATATCCAAACAGCCCGTCTAACCATATTATGGTACTTGTATGTATCTTTACATATCTCCTTAAAGAATGACATATCTATTAAGTATTGAAAATACCACTGCAGTTCCTTCTCTTCATTAGGATGGTTTTCATAATAATCCAACTGATTTATGAAATAGCAGAACAACTCGTCATTATTCATCTGCCCCTCTATTAACCTTACATATTCCTTTATGGAATCAGCCAAGAAAGCAGGCATTGGATTCGCTTCATATTGTCGGTTAGAACAACAGGAAGAACTTCCTTTTACACCATTTTGAGCTTCTATTTTTCCACGTATGAAAGTCAGCTCCCTATGTATATACTTAAAATAGTTCTTGAAGTTACTTGAACATCCTGCACCACAACCACAATCCAGAACTTCGTTATATTTACTCCAAATTTTGGATATACTTATGTCCTGCCTAACGGACATTCGTTCAAAGAACTCAACAAACTCTGCAAAATGACAATGCTTGTGCCTCAAACATCTGTTTTTGGCATACAAAATATTATGCTGTGCAAACATCTGTGTAAAAGTCGCATCAAATGAGGCCCTTTCGGCAGCTTTCTGTTGTGACTTCAAAGCCCTATTGGAATTCGTAAATGCAGTATAAGCATAAAAGACAGTTATCAACGTGAAGATTGCAGACAAGCAAGTGGCAAAACCTCCCCAAGTTTCCCATTCTGTTGAGATATTCTTATTCACTATCCAGAAAAACTTTCCTTCATTAAAAGTATATACAAGAAGTAAGAAAAAAATCAACACAAAAGCCAGGATAAAAGATATAAGGAAATATTTCCATTTACTTTCTACAAATCCAATAGGTAAAAATCGATGCATGAATTTGTTACCAGAACACATTGTTACTAATAACATCATTAGTAATATCCATAATATCAATGATATTATGTCTACAACACCTTCACAAAGATTTATATTATTTCCCATAATTGTGTTAGAATTAAGATATTTGACAATCTTATCAATCTTCATTGAATATAGCAAAATTCACAATAAAAAAGATGTCTGTTCATACACCGAGCAAACATCTTTTCAAGAATATAGATTCTTTATACATTTATGGATTTACACTATTTACAGCACTCTGCAACCGTTCAATATTTGCATGTAAAAAAGCATATTCATAATTAATAAGATTATTATACTCTTCTATTGCTTTTTGGGCATACTTTGTATCTTTAGAACAATCATATTCAAATTCATACGCATAACCGATAAAAAAAGGTACTGCCGGGTCTTTGCCCCGTAGTTTATCCAGATCCAATCTACCTTCTTTACGCATTTGAGCATCTTGTACATTTAATGTTTTATCTATTGCCTGATCCATGGCTTTAAAAATATCACGCTTTTCCTTTATTATTTGCCTTATATCCATTGCATTATTTTTTTAATTTCTTCTACAAAGATACCCAATTTCATTATTAACATTAATAAGTTCCTGAAAATATTTTCAAGTATCAATAAGTTTTCTTATATTACGAGCCCACTTATAGCTTCATTTTAATATGAAGCTGACCACTTGAAGCTATTCTAGAATAAATGTTTAACGAACTAAAAAAGAACATTATGAGCATTACTTATTCAACACTGAGTTCCAACTTCAGCAAAGTTAAGGACCTACCAACATCAGCAGTCGGTAAACTAATCGGCGGAAAAGTAGAAGAGAACATAAAAGCCGGCTTCTTCACCAACGCCTGTGCAATACGTCTGTCGTATGCCTTTAATTATTCGGGTATGCCCATATCACGCTATGACGGTGCCACATCTTCGGGAAAGGACAAGAAATGGTATCTTTATAGAGTAACTGACATGCTTAGCTTCATCAAGCAAAAGATAGGTGGCACACCGATAAAAGGGAAAAAATTGGAAGACTTCAAAGGGAAAAAAGGTATCATAATCTTCAAGAACTGTAATTGGAGTGATGCTTCCGGACATGTGGATTTGTTTAATGGTGAAAAAGTGGAAGGAAAAGCTTATTTTACGGATTGCGGCGATGTTGAGCTCTATGTTTTACAATAACCAATAGAAAGAATCATGAACAGAATCCTATTGTATTTTTCATTCATCTGCACAGTCGGGCTTGCATGTTGTACGAGAACGCCTGACGAGAAGTTGTTCGTGGTCGAAGATAACGGTTTATTCGGATATGTCTCAGAAAGCGGTGATACTGTAATACCATGTATGTATCCATTTACCTATACCGACACAATCAACCATATTGGATTTGTGGCTGAAGGAAACGGGAAAATAGTATGCCTTGACAAAAAAGGCAATAAGCTTTTTAACGTATTCAAATATGACAATGGACCCGACTACCCACAAGAAGGATTATTTAGAATCATAGATGAAGATGGCACCATCGGATTTGCAGATACTTTGGGTAAGGTAATCATCCCTCCAAGCTATAAATTTGCCTTCCCTTTCAAAGATGGCAAGGCAAAGGTTACGTATGAAGGACAATCTGTAAGCAACGGTGAATATACTGTCTGGGAATCTTCTTCCTGGATATTTATTGATAATCCTTTAAGGAAAGAGGAGAAATAAAGATAACCATTTTGAGCTAATTTGATTGATTAATAGTGTGAAAAAGAGAGCCAGCTAATTGTTTATTAGCCGGCTTTTTTTATTGGTATGTTCGCTGATTATCCTTTCAAAGTTTGGTAAGCAATACGAAAAAAGGTTCCCTTTTTCATAGGAAACTGTTTCAATCGACTTGCCCAATAAAACTACATAAGCATTTTTGTATAAATCAAATAATTGAGCAATATAAAGATAGGCATTAAATATAGCTATAATTCAGTATCAACATCCGCTTTGAAACCGATAAGTTTCAATTCATTTCTTGGATGTTTGCTTTGTAGTATTTCTTTCTGCATATTCATATTTACATGTGTATAGATTTGCGTCGTAACGATACTGCTATGTCCGAGAAGATTCTGGATATATTTTATATCAACTCCTCTTTCCAAAAGTAATGTAGCAAATGTATGCCGAAATGTATGAGGGGTTACTCTCTTGTTCATCTGCAGACCGGTTACACACTTTTTGATTAACAATCTAACTGACTGCTCGGACATTCTATTCCCTAAGCGATTCACAAAGAAAAAAGTCTGGGGCTGTACTAAAACATAATACTCTTTTAGAATATCAAGTACTTCCGATGAGCATATTTGTATTATTCGCTCCTTACTGCCTTTACCATTCACTTTTAGAACACCATTCTCAAGATCTATATCATTACAGGACAGACTGCATAGTTCTGCAACCCGTATTCCAGTAGCAAACAGGACTTCGATCATGCATACATCACGTGTTCTGGCCAAATAAGTGTAGCTTTGAGGTTTAACATTCTCTTCCCTTATTTCGTACAAATATCTGAGAATCTGTTCGACCTCATTATAGTGCATAACGACAGGCAATACTTTAGGCTCTTTTACCTGGAGTCTAATTTTTCTTATAGGATTTACAAATAAATCATTCTCGTATTCATAATACGAGAATAAGGCTTTCAGTGATGCTATCTTTCTTTTAATTGTCTTTGGCTTAAATGTAGATATAGTCTGTATATATCTTTTTATCATTTCTTTGGTTATGTGTTCAAAATAGGTAACATTAAAATCACCGTTGACAAAAGTCTCAAACTGAAATCCATCTACCTTATAGGCTTTAATCGTCTTTTCACTTAGTCTTTTTTCATATCGACAATGAGACAAAAAGTCACTCATCACATTTTTAATAGCTGTATAACTTCTCTGTTGTTCAATTACTTCTTTCATTCTGGAATATATTAAAGTTTCGCAAAGGAAAGAAATACAAAGCATCGAAGAAAGTGAATATCACAAGGAAAAATACCGGTATGAATAACTGATAACTTAAAATTATC
>UMHT01043515.1_pt1 | contig 16032 bp, 10 predicted proteins | sample 1965601 | NCBI WGS metagenome assembly UMHT01 (sample SAMEA4836105, study PRJEB28245) | human gut metagenome | biome: gut microbiome; material: fecal sample | place: Denmark | collected 2008 | reverse complement strand
CATCCTTGCATTTCCCATTACCGAATTAGAGGATTCATCTGTAATTTTCATTACATTCAATCCACTTTCTTCTGGAGCTGTCATGTCCATAAACTTACTTGCACCGCAAGACCCCATGAATAATAAGCACATGCTTAATAATGCAAAATTTCCAAATTCTTTTCTTTTCATGACTTTACTAAGTTTATATATTTTTTCTCAAAAGTATGAATTTTTATTTGTTGTGGTATTAAAATCGCCAACTTATAACATTATATAACAGGGCGTTTTGTGTATAAAAAAACGAATTCTGAAAAATGTCGTCATTTTTCAATTTTGTAAATCATTTTAATTATAATATAGGAAACAATAGTTTATAATATATCTACATAATCACATTTTTAGACTGTTTGATGTGTGAAAATAAGCTCAGCGCATACATATATCTCCTTTTACATTTATTCACATTTCAGCTTGAATGTTTTTAATTTCATGCTAAATAACATAAAAATCGCCCCTAAAAAAGTGAGAAAATTGCTTGTTTGTTTGGAACTTAATTTGAGAAATGCTTACCTTTGCACCCGATTTCAGATTAAAGGTCTTGAATATCAGAGTTCTTTGGTAGGAGAGACCTGAGAGACAATGTTCTGGGAAGAAATCACTGTCACGAACGACAGTCCCGGATAGTATTAACCAAAACCGTATTGCATGAGATATGTAAAATGGATTTTTGTTGTATTACTAGTTAGTTCCTTGACTTCTTTTGTATCAAAAGACAAACCTACCGGAGGTTTGAATGTGGGCGACATAGCCCCGGATTTTGAAATCCAATCTATGTCTGACGAGCAACTGAAAAATGAGCTTTCAAACATGAAAGGCAAATATGTGTTGCTGAGCTTTTGGGCAAGTTATGACGCGCAGTCCCGGATGCAGAACGCAAGTTTGAGCAATGCGCTTCGTGCGGCTACCCATCAAAATGTGGAAATGGTTTCCGTTTCGTTCGATGAATATCGTTCCGTATTCGAAGAAACCATTCGTAAGGACCAAATAGTTACTCCCGTCTGTTTTGTAGAAACAGAAGGTGAAAACTCCGATCTTTACAAACAATATCGTTTAGGTCGTGGTTTTACAAACTATTTACTGGATGATAATGGTGTGATTATTGCCAAAAACATCTCTGCTGCTGAGCTTTCGTCCTATCTGAACTGATTGTTCCAATCGGTCTGACAGGAAGAAGGTGGTTGATAAGAGGAAATGAATACAACAAAAAAGCCCCTCCTGCACTTGTGGCGACACGAGAGCAGGAGGGGCTTCAATGTTTTATTAGCTACGAGTGACCAGCTACGAGCTACAAGTGATGAGCTACGAGCTACGAGTTGTGAAAAGCTATGAGCTATGAGTGACGAGTGCAGATTACATGCCGACAACTCGTATCTTTATAATCCTTACTTGTAGCTCGTCACTTTGCAGCTTGCAGCTCGTAGCTGGTCACTCGTAGCTTGTAGCTCATCACTTGTAGCTCATCACTCATCACTCATTTACTTGGGCGCTTTCTTATACAGATAGAATGCGATGAAGGCATACATGACGTTGGGGATCCACACGGCTATCATCGGGGGCATATTTCCGTTGACGGCAAAGGTGGAAGCAATGGTCTGGAACAAGATGTACGAGAAGCTCAGTCCCAAGCCTATACCCAGATGAAGCCCCATGCCGCCCTTGCTCTTTCTGGACGACAAGGAAACGCCGATCAGCGTCAGGATAAAGGAGGCAAACGACATGGCGATGCGTTTGTGGTACTCGATCTCAAACTCCTTGATATTGGCAAATCCACGCTGTCTTTGGCGTTCGATGTATTCGCTCAGCTGCGGATTGGTCATCATCTCCTGCTGGTTCTTCATGATAAGGAAGTCGGCAGGTTCCATGAAGAGCGTCGTGTCGATGCGGTCGCCGCGCGTGATTTTCTCCTTCATGCCGTCCATTTCGCGTATCATGTAGTCCTTGATGGTCCAGCGGTGATAGCCTGTCGTGTCGTAGGTAATGCTACGGGCAGTCAGATGGGACACCAGCTGCTTGTCCTTGAACTTGTCCAACGAGAAGCGGTAGCCCGTCTGGCGATAATTCTCAAAGCGGTCAATGTAGGCGATGACGCCCGAATCCACTTCCAGCTGGATGTTGCGGGCCGAGTTGGCTTTTCGCGGCTTGTAATACTTGTCCTCGAAGTTGATGCGGGTCAAGCTGCCTTTAGGTATCACATAGCCGCCCAGCCAGAAGGTCGCCACGGCAATGATGGCGGCAGAAACCATATAAGGGCGCAACATGCGCTTGAAGCTCATGCCCGTAGAGAACATGGCGATGATTTCCGAATTTTCCGCCAGCTTCGACGTGAAGAAGATGACGGCAATGAACACGAACAGCGGACTGAACAAATTGGCGAAGTAGGGGATGAAGTTCATGTAATAGTCGAAGATGATGGCGTTCCAGGGAGCGTCGTGCGACATGAACTTGTCCTGCTTCTCGTTGAAGTCGAACACCACAGCGATAGAGATGATGAGCGCGATGGCAAACACGTACGTCCCCAAGAACTTCTTGATGATGTACATGTCCAGCCGCCTCAAGAATCCGCCTGTCAGCTTGGATATGCTGACATTCAGTTTCGGTATTCGTATGCTTCTTAGTTTTTTCATAATCTGGTAGATACTCTTTTGACCATCATCGGTTTCCATGTCGCGAAGTCACCCGCAATGATGTGTTTGCGCGCTTCGCCCGCCAACCACAGGTAGAAGGCCAGGTTGTGGATGGAGGCTATCTGCATGGCCAGCAGCTCCTGTGCATGGAAGAGGTGGCGCAGGTAGGCCTTCGTATAGAGTGTATCGACATAGGAGGCGCCGTCGGCCTCGATGGGCGAGAAGTCCGTCTCCCACTTCTTGTTGCGCATATTGATGATGCCGTCCTTCGTGAAGAGCATGCCGTTACGGCCGTTGCGGGTGGGCATCACGCAGTCGAACATGTCCACACCACGCTCGATGCCCTCCAATATGTTGACCGGCGTACCCACACCCATCAGGTAGCGGGGCTTGTCCTTGGGCAGGATACCGTTCACCAGCTCTATCATCTCATACATCTTCTCCACAGGCTCGCCCACGGCCAGTCCGCCGATGGCGTTGCCTTCCGCTCCCTTCGAGGCGATGTACTCGGCCGAGCGCGTGCGTAGGTCGGGGTACACACAGCCCTGCACGATGGGGAAGAGCGACTGGTGGTAGCCATACTTCGGCTCCGTCTCGTTGAAGCGCGCGATGCAGCGGTCCAGCCAGCGGTGGGTCAATTCCATCGACTTCTTGGCATAGTTGTAGTCGGCATCGCCAGGCGTACATTCGTCGAAAGCCATCATGATGTCGGCCCCGATGGTGCGCTCGATGTCCATCACGCGTTCGGGCGTGAAGATGTGCTTGCTGCCGTCGATGTGCGAGCGGAACTCGGCACCCTCCTCGCGCAGCTTGCGGATGCCGGCAAGGGAGAACACCTGGAAACCACCGCTGTCGGTCAGCATCGGGCGGTCGAAGCCGTTGAACTTGTGCAGGCCGCCCGCCTTCTCCAGCACGTCGAGGCCCGGTCGGAGGTACAGGTGATAGGTATTGCCCAGAATGATCTGCGCCTTGATGTCCTCCTTCAGCTCCGTCAGGTGTACGCCCTTGACGGTACCCACGGTGCCCACAGGCATGAAGATAGGCGTCTCTATCTGCCCGTGGTCGGTCGTTATCAGGCCTGCGCGGGCATTGGTCTTGCTGTCTGTATATTGTAATTCGAATTTCATGCTTCTTCCTTTTGTTCCTTTTCCTTGTCTTTCTTGACGGTGAGGTCGAGTGGATCGGCCACCTTCTCGTCGGTCAGCGCGAGGGCAAACACCTCCTTCACGTCCTTCACGTAGTGGAAGGTCAGTCCCTTCAGATACATGTCCTGAATCTCGTCGATGTTCTTGCGGTTCTCCTCGCTCAGGATGATTTCCTTGATGCCTGCGCGCTTGGCGGCCAGAATCTTCTCCTTGATGCCTCCCACGGGCAATACCTTGCCGCGCAGCGTGATTTCACCCGTCATGGCCAGGTTGGCCTTCACCTTGCGCTGCGTCAGGGCCGAAGCCAGCGAAGTGGCCATCGTGATGCCCGCCGACGGTCCGTCCTTGGGTATGGCGCCTTCGGGCACGTGGATGTGTATGTTCCAGTTGTCGAAGATTTCCTCGTCCAGCCCCAGCAGCGACGCATGCGCCTTGATGTACTCCAGCGCCAGCATGGCCGACTCCTTCATCACGTCGCCAAGGTTGCCCGTCAGCGTCAGTCGTCCGCCCTTGCCTCGGCTCAGGCTCGTCTCCACGAAGAGGATTTCGCCGCCCACGGCCGTCCATGCCAAGCCTGTCACCACGCCCGCATAGTCGTTGCCCTGATACTTGTCGCGCGTGTATTCGGCCACACCCAGATAGTCGTACAGGTCCTCGGGCTTGATTTCCGCCTTTGGCAGCGTTCCGTCGGTAGCATACTGTCGGGCCACCTTGCGTAGTATCTTGCCTATCTTCTTCTCCAGCTCGCGTACGCCGCTCTCGCGGGTGTACTGCTCGATGATGGCCTCCAGCGTCTGTTTGGGCAGCTTCACGTCGGTCTTCTTCAGTCCGTTGTTCTCCAGCTCCTTGGGCACCAGGTGGCGTCGGGCAATCTCTATTTTCTCCTCCGTGATGTATCCGCTCACCTCGATCAGCTCCATGCGGTCCAGCAGGGGGCCGGGGATGGTGTTCAGGTTGTTGGCCGTGGCGATGAACATCACCTTCGACAGGTCGTAGTCCACGTCGAGGAAGTTGTCGTGGAAGGCCGAGTTCTGCTCAGGGTCGAGCACTTCGAGTAAGGCCGACGACGGGTCGCCCTGACGATCGGCGCTCACCTTGTCTATCTCGTCGAGGATGAAGACAGGGTTCGACGATCCCGCCTTGATGAGATTCTTGATGATGCGTCCCGGCATGGCGCCGATGTACGTGCGACGGTGTCCGCGTATCTCCGCCTCGTCGTGCACGCCGCCCAGCGACATGCGCACGTACTTGCGCTTCAGCGCGGCGGCTATCGAGCGTCCCAGCGACGTCTTTCCCACGCCCGGAGGGCCATAGAGGCAGATGATGGGCGACTTCATGTCGTGCTTCAGCTTCAGCACGGCCAGGTGCTCCAGGATGCGTTCCTTCACCTTCTCCAGTCCGTAGTGGTCCTTGTTCAGTGTCTTTTCGGCGTTCTTCAGGTTGAAGTTGTCCGTGGTATAGATGCCCCAGGGCAGGCTCAGCATCGTCTGCAGGTAGTTCAGCTGCACGCTGTAGTCGGGCGACTGCGGGTGCGTGCGCTCCAGCTTGTCCACCTCCTTCAGGAAGGTGGCCTTCACCTCGTCGCTCCACTTCACCGTCTCCGCCTTGCGGCGCATCTCGGCTATCTCCTGCTCCTGCGTGCTGCCGCCCAGCTCGTCCTGAATGGTCTTGATCTGCTGTTGCAGGAAGTATTCGCGCTGCTGCTGGTCGATGTCCTCGCGGGCCCTCATCTGGATGGAAGCCTTGATTTCGGCCAGCTGCACCTCGCGGTTCAGTATCTCCAGCAGTCGGTAGCTGCGTTCGCGCAGCGAGTTCAGCCGCAGCAGTTCCATCTTCTCGTCCTTCTTGAGCTGCAGGTTGGTGCAGATGAAGTTGATGAGGAAGATGGGGTTGCTGATGTTCTTGATGGCAAACGAGGGGTCCTGCGAGAACATCTCCGACGTACGCATGTAGCGCACGATGAGGTCCTTGCAAGCCTCCACCAGTGCCTGGAATTCCTTGTCGTTCTTGTCGGGCATCTCTTCGTCGACGGTGGTCACGTGTCCCTTCAGGTAGGGCGTGGTCTCCACGATTTCCTTCAGCTGCATGCGCTTGGTGCCCTGCAGGATGGCGGTGGTCGACTGGTCGGGCATTTCGAGCACACGTATCACCTTGGCCACGGTACCCATGTCGTGCAGGTCCTCGGCCAGCGGCGCCTCCGTGTCGGCCACCTTCTGGCACACCACGCCGATGTACATTCCCTTGCGCTCGGCGTCCTTGATGAGCCGCAGCGACGACTTCCGCCCTACGGATACCGGCATCAGCACGCCCGGAAACAACACCATGTTGCGAAGGGGCAGTATGGGCAGCACGTTGTCTATCTCCACGTCCATCAGCTGCTGTTCGTCGCCTCCTTCGTAGTCGGCAATGACGGAGAAGCCTCTTCCGGCCTGCGACTCGTCATCACCCATATAAAATCTTTTCTTCATTTCTTTCCTGTTAAGTTAGTACTCTCCCGTAGGAGTTCACAAAGCAGATGCAAATTTACGCTATTTCTTTGTATTAATCGGCCCCCAATTCTTTAAAAAGACAAAAAACAGGCATTTTGCGGGGTTTGTTCGGCAGGTTTTCCGTATTTTTGGGCGCACCAATATTCAGAGCCCTATGTCCGAATCCTCCTTTTTGTTCAAACAATTCATCGTCCGCCACGACCGCTGCGCCATGAAGGTGGGCACCGACGGCGTGCTGCTGGGCGCGTGGGCCCCTGTGGAAGGCGTCCGCACAGCGCTCGACGTAGGCACAGGTACGGGCCTCATAGCCTTGCAGTTGGCCCAGCGCAACCCCCAGCTTCAGGTGACGGCCGTCGAGGTCGATGCCGATGCCGCCGCGCAGGCGTCCGAGAACGTTTCCGCCTCGCCCTGGGCCGACCGCATCCGTGTGGTCTGTACAGATTTCCGCGACTTCGAGCCCGCCGCGCGCTACGACCTCATCGTCTCCAACCCTCCTTACTTCATCGACGCGCTTCCCTGTCCCGACCGCCAGCGCAACGCCGCCCGCCATGCCGGCGGCCTGAACTACGACGTGCTCTTCCGCCGTTCGGCCCGGCTGCTGGACGAGGGCGGGGTGGTGAGCATCGTCATCCCCAGCGAGGTAGAGCGTGCGGCCGAAGACGCCGCCTGGATGCAGGGCCTCTATCCCTGCCGCCGCACGCGTGTCTACACCAAGGCAGGCAAGCCCGCCCGCCGCGTGCTGGTCGCCTACAGCCGCCGTCTGGGCCCTGTGGACGAGGACGCGCTCTACATCCACCAGGCGGGCGGCGACTACTCCGACGACTACCGCCGCCTCACGGGCGATTTCTATCTGAAGTTCTGAGGGGATGAGAGGGCAGGAGCGGAGAGGCGCTTCGTTCGTGCCTGCCCATTTTGTCATTCTCTGCCCGCCTTCCCCTCTGTCATGCTGAGCGGAGCGAAGAATCTCAAAATCACTTTCGGCTAACTGTAATTGTCATTTGTCATTCATCGAAGCAAGCAAGGCCAGACCTTTGACGGTCAACACATATTTTTGACGCGGGTGGCGGGGCTTGTCAGGATAGAGCAACGTCACAAATCCATTGTCTTGAGCTGGCATGACTTATTATTCAAGCAGGTTTTTCCGATCTTTAAGATTCAACAGGTCCAAAATCTCTTTTATGCTCCGTTTGTTTTCCCCTATCACCGATACCAGCTTCTGAACATTGACATTGTCTGTATACAGTTGGTTGGTCTGACTTGTGGGGGTACTTGTGGGGGTACTTGTGGGGGTACCATCATCCATCGGTTCCTTCCATTCTTCAGGAGCATCAATTACCATGTATCGGTTGCGCAATTCATTGTTTTCTCCCAAGAGCAAGTTACGGAAAAAGCGGACGAGGTATTTCATATCCGGTTCTACTCCTTTCACCGCATTGCGATAATTGGCACGGACCAACGCATTGCGGAAATACCACGAATAGTTGGCAAACAAGTCGTTTTCAACATAAAATCCGATGGAACGGAGATATTTGATGGTAAACACAGCTACCGTGCGCGTATTTCCTTCGCCAAACGGATGTATTTGCCACAATCCCGATACGAATTTTGCGATATGCTCCACCATTTGGCCGTGTGCAAGTCCGGCATATACAAAGTTCCTTTCCTGCTCCAGGTCATATTCCAAAGCTCTTCTTATGTCTTCCGAATTGACGTATAGCACGGTATCACCTCTGAGCACCCATTCTTTTTTCGTGATGTCATAATCACGAATTCTACCGGCAAACTTGAAAACACCTTCAAATAACCGGCGGTGAATAGAAGTAATGCCCACCACAGAAAAAGCAAAAGACTGTTCCCCCAACAGTTTGGCTATATGAGCAGAAACCACATCGGCCTCTTCCAGGTCGTCGTCTACGGAAGTTCTGGTCGTCTTCGACTGATAGTACGACTTGATCAGCTTTTGCGCTTCGTCAATATCAATCTCTCCCTCAATATGCTTGCGTGCCGTATCTTTCAGATATTCAGAGGGCTTCAAGCCATCGACGGCCTGAAGTCCGATCGCTGTTCGCCAGGCATAGGCTTTCTGCCGGCTGTCAGGCTCATTTTGTCTGATATATTCTTCAAAATCAGTCATGGTGCTCTGCTTAAAAATCCTACTTTTTTTAACAGCTAAGTTTATCCGCTGTATTCACAACGGGGCAATCCTTCTTTTGTCTTGCTCCAAATTAGCAAGGCAAATATAAAAAAAGGTGAGAGGAGAGGCAAATGAAAAACGTAGTTTTTTAATTTGACTATGCCGAGGCGCATCCTATATTATTCTATCCCCTTGTCATTCTGAGCAGAAACGAAGAATCTCAAAAATCACTTTCGGCTAACTGTAATTGTAATTTGTAATTGCGGAGGAAATAGTCACTATTCCTTACACATTTTCTCCATATTCTGTTCTTGAATTTGCAGCTGTCGAATAGGAAACCGTTTGCATGCTATATGTTTTCGGCTCACTGGCCATGCCTTCATTATCCGTCCATTGCTCGCATTGGCGGATTACGGTTTCGAGTGCATTTGCCGCTTCTTCTGGCGGGTAGTGATATTTCTTCAGCAGACGTTTCACCATCTTGCGCATACCTGCACGGGCAGACTCTTTCTTCTGCCAGTCTATCGTACGGTTCTTACGAAGAATTTCTGTCAGTTCTTTTGTCATGGCCACCAGTTGTTCGTTGGTGTAGATGTCTTGAACAGCCTGCGGCTTGGTCAGGGCATCATAGAAAGACTTCTCCTCCCTCGTAAGTCCCAAATCATTCCCTGCCGATTCGGAGGACGAGATTTCTTTTGCCAGGTCCAAAAGTTCCTGTATCACCTCTTCGTTGGTAAGCAATCCTTTCAAATAATTGGACAGAGAACGGTTCAGCAGGTCTGAGAATTTTTCCGCCTGTACAATATTCGTTTTTTGATACAACGAGACGCGCTCGGCCAACAATCTTTTCAATAATTCAACCGCAATATTCTTTTCCTTCATCTTGGAAATTTCGTCCAAAAAAGCAGCATCGAACAACGAAAATTCCGCTTTCACGTCCGAGAAGAGATTGATGACGCCATTACTCCTGACGCTTTGTTTGAGCAATTCGCCTATTCTTGCATTGATTTCGTGTTTGGTAACCCGTCCTTTTCCTGTCATCCGCGAGAGTAGCGTGCGAACAGCTTCAAAGAAAGCAGCCTCATGGCGCTGCTGTTCGTTCAGCAGGCTGCGGCACAACGTGATGGAGTTATGCAGCAGCATGGCCTCCTTCAGGAATACCTGCCGTTGCTCCTGCTTGTCGGCTGACAGGATGAAGTTTACACCCCCTTTGATGATTTGAGCGCATTCAGCGTCCGATGCCGTGCTGAAACGGCTGTAATCGTAGTTGTGGAACAGATTCTGACACACCTCCAGCTTTTCCCTGAACTTGAGCAGGGCCGTTTCTTTGATGTCAGGATTGCCAAAGTTCTTGCGGTCGCGTCGGGTATAGTCGTGCATGGCTTCCTTCAGTGCCTTGGCAATGCCGATATAGTCCACGACCAATCCGCCCGCCTTGCCGTTGAACACCCGGTTCACGCGTGCGATGGCCTGCATCAGGTTGTGTCCGCTCATCGGTTTGTACACATACATCGTGGCCAGCGACGGCACATCGAACCCCGTCAGCCACATGTCCACCACAATGGCAATCTTCATCGGGTCATTGTTGTCCTTGAAGCGTTTGGCCAGCTCTTTTTTGTATTGCTTGTTACCTATGACGGCGTGCCATTCTTCAGGATCTTTGTTGCTGGCCGTCATCACCACTTTCACCTTTTCCCTCCACTCGGGGCGCAGTTCCAGCAGCTTGTCATAGATGCTCATGGCTATCGTGCGCGAATAGGCCACAATCATGGCCTTGCCCGTCAGTTCATACTGCCGGTTCTCTTCGTAATGTTTCACGATGTCGCGGCACAAGGAATCGATGGTGGCAGGCGCACCCAAAATTTCTTCCAGGTGCGACATTTCCTTTTTGCTTTTTTCGATCTGCTCTTCGGTAGCCCCTTCTTCAGCCAGCAGGTCGTATTCGTCGTCGATGGCCTTCAGCGTAGCCTCGTCCAGATTCAGATTGACCACACGCGATTCGTAATAGACAGGGCAAGTAGCCCCGTCGGCCACTGCCTGGGTCATGTCGTACACGTCGATGTAGTTGCCGAACACTTCGACCGTATCCCTGTCTTTCGTAGAGATGGGCGTTCCTGTAAAGCCAATGTACGAGGCGTTGGGCAGGCAGTCATGGATGATTCGTGCCGTTCCCACCACGCGTTTGGCCACCTCTTCCCCCTGCTCGTTTCGGGTCATCCGTATCTTCTCTTCGAAACCATATTGCCCCCGATGGGCTTCGTCGGTCATCACCACGATGTTTTTTCGAAGCGACAATGGCTCGGCCGACTCCTCGAACTTCTGCATGGTAGTGAAGATAATGCCGTTGGCCTCGCGTCCTGCCAGCAGTGCTTTCAGGTCGTCGCGGCTCTTTGCCTGAACAGGCACCTGCCGCAAGAAGTCCTTGCACTTGGCAAATTGTGTGTACAGCTGGTCGTCGAGGTCGTTGCGGTCGGTAATCACCACGATGGTGGGTTGCGAAAGCTCGTCCTGCAACAGATGGGCATAAAACACCATCGAAAGCGATTTTCCGCTGCCCTGCGTGTGCCAGAAGACGCCAATCTTGCCGTCATTCTGTACTGCTGTTTTCGTCCGCTCGATGGCCTTCTTCACAGCAAAATACTGATGGTAGGCCGCCAGTATCTTGGCTGCCCCCGCTTCGTCTTTCGAGAAGCAGACAAAGTTACGGACGATGTCCAGCAACCGTCCCCGTTGGAAGATGCCTTCAAAGAACGTATCATAGTCGGCAAAGTCCGTACTTTCATAATCGCCGTCCCTGGTTTTCCATTCCATGTAGCGGTCTTCCTTGCTGGTAATGGTTCCGGCCTTCGAGCAGGCCATGTCGCTCATCACGCAGAAAACGTTGTACACAAACAGCGACGGAACTTCCTGCATGTAGTTGCGCAGCTGCCGATAGGCTTCCGAAGCGTCGGTCTCTTCGCGCGAGGGCGACTTCAGCTCCATCACCACCAGCGGCAGGCCGTTGACAAACACAACCAGGTCCGCCCGCTTTTCCGAATGCTCGACGAACGTCCACTGGTTTACAATCTGAAAATCATTGCGCTCCGTGTGTGCGTAGTCTATCAGATACACCAAGTCGTTGCGCTGCTCCCTGCCGTCGAAGTACGACACCTCGATGCCATGTTGTAGGTAGTCCATAAAGCGTTCGTTCTTCTGCGCCAGGCTTCCTGTATCGATGTCCTTCAGCTTGCCCACAGCCTCCTGCAAGGCCGCTTGTGGTTTACCTCTGTTCAGGTTGGCAAGGCTCAGCAGGAGCTGCTCTTCATAGAACGGCACGTAATAGTCGCGCTCTATGTCGGGGCCATACAGATGTCGGTAGCCCATCTGTTCGAAGAGGGTTATCACCGCTTTTTCATAATTGTCTTCTGTGAACGACATGGCATAATATTAATTGCTTGTTAGCAAGTTTGTGAATTTATTTTGGCTCCTTTCAGGATATTTTGTTTCCACAAATCGCCTAATGTATAATCGTTTAACCAGGCGTTCAGTTCTTCCGAAGAATGTCTTTTCATTACCGAGGCGCTTTCTGTCTGGTTGACGGTAATCACGTCTTCGGCGTTGAAGTTCGTTATCAGGTCTGCGCTTTGGGTAGCAATGATCACTTGGGTGCCCCTGGACGCCACCGACTTTATCAGGCCGGCCAGCTTCTGTATGGCCAGGGGGTGAAGCCCCAGTTCGGGCTCGTCGATGATGATGACTTTTGGGGGCACGGGTTGCAGAAACAGCGTGGTCAGTGCGATGAAGCGCACGGTTCCGTCGGAGAGGTCTGTCGGGCCATATACAGTAGAACTGAACTTGTCTGTCCATTGCAGGCGGACCGTGTCGGCAGCACTCACGTTGAAGTAGAAATCGCTGAAGTAGGGCGCGATGCTCTGGACGACGCGCACAATCCGTTTGTAGGTGATGGGCGAATTCTCTCGGACAGCATACAGAAAAGCGGCCAGATTTTCCCCTTTCTCATACAGATAATAGGCGTCGTTCACGATGTGACTTTCCTTGGTGAACGGAGAACTTTTGCCCGTGTCGTGAAAATGATATTTCTTTATTTCAGACAGATATCTACGGATGTGTTCACCAATCGACAATCCGCTGTACGACTTTATGCAGGCCTCGTTGCCGAAGCTGGCAATGTCGGAGTACGAGCTATGGTATCCCAGTTTCTCTTTTGAGAACACAAACCTGTTGTCTCCTTCTTTCAGCTCAAACGAGTAGGAGTTGTTCTTGAAACAGATTGTGGCTTCGATGGCATCCGTCGTCTTGCTGCCTTGGAAGAAGTATTTGTCCATACCTCCGTTCAGCGCCACATATTCCGTCAGCTTCTGTTCGTACAGGCGGTTGAGGAATTCAAAGAAAGACAAGAAGTTGCTTTTCCCCGACCCGTTGGCCCCTATCAGTATATTGATGGGGAGCAGGTCGAGCTTGAGTTCCTTGAACGATTTATATCCTTTTATTTCTATTTTGTCCATAGTCTGCTGTTGTTAGTAGGGGCTATTGCAAAGATAGCAATTTTCTGTGAATGGCTGGGTTATTGGCTTATTGAAAAATACTTCTGTCGTCCACATCAGTGATTGCAAGTTCGCCCGACATAAGGCGGGGGAGGAGGGTGTCGCGGAGTTTGGATAAGTGATCAATTTCACTTTCTAAAACACATTGTTGGGAAAAAAGAGGATTTAACATGAATTCAAAATTTTCAAATATTGATTGTGGAGGAATTTTTAATTTTAATGATTTCATTAATGCTCCTGAAGCTTCTTTAAATGTAGATCCTGTAGCCAATGATTCAATATATTTCTTATATAATTGCAGAAAAAGATATATAAAACATGTTCCTGCTTTTGTCGGTATAACTGATTTGAAGCCTTGGTTTGTAGTTACTTCATTATTTGCAATAGCAATATATCCGATTGGCGCACGAGAACTAAATAAAACGCTTCCAGCAGGGATTTTTTTAGCGCTACTATTTCTATAACCAATCTCAGTAATATCATTTTCCCCTCTGGATATGTATTTAGACTTATTAATAGACAAATCTTTAGGGGTAATCCAAGGAATTCCATTTTCACAATAAAAAGATGAATTTGCTTTTGATGGTGTACCTCCACCTATAATTTGTCCTATTTCCTCTAAAGTGCCTACTCTCCATCCTTCAGGAATCATCCCCAACTCCGAATTCACAAACTTACCGTCCTTGAATGGTTCAAAATCTACAAACCAAGACTTGAATAAGGCTTGTGCCTGCTGCTCTAAATTTTCATTGATACGGCGGTTTAGTTCGATTTTGTCGTCAAGAGAGGAAAGAAAAGAAGCTATTTTTTCTTGTATATTCAAACTGGGAATGAAAACTTTAAAACCTCCAATAATATCTTGAGTCATTAAAGGTTGTGCTCCTCCAATATGTTGATGATGTAAATCAAGAGAAGACATTAAATAAAATAGATATTTAATATCAACTAAATCATTAGCAAATACAGCAATCGCATTATCTGAAACCCAACATTTTTTAGAACAATAATATACATTACCACAATAAGCGCCAACTCTTCCGACAACTATTGTATTCTCAGCATTGAACACATCAGCATAATCCATAATGCCATTACCACCATAAACAGGATATTGCCCTATGCATGATGGCCGTTTCTTCCCATTTTTCATAATGGTCAAATCAGATAATTTAAACTCTTTCCACTCTTCCATAAAATGAGAATTTATTGTCGTTAAATCCTAAACCCAATACTCCCCAACTGCTTCCGAATTTCCTCCTCCAGCTGATGCGATTTCTCGAACATCTCGGACAACTCCGAAGTGAGCCGTGTCATTTTCTCCTCGAAAGGCTCGCCGTCGTCTTCGGCCTCTGCGATGCCCACATAGCGGCCGGGCGTGAGGATATAGTCCTGCTTGGCCACATCATCGAGCGTAGCCACGGCGCAATATCCCTTTTCAGGCTCCAGCGTACCTGCCTCGAAGTCCCCGAAGGTGCGGGCTATGCGCTGAATGTCTTTTTCCTCGTCCAGCTCGCGCAGCTTGCGGGTGACCATTGTGCCCATCTGGCGGGCGTCGATGAAAAGAATCTTGCCCGGCTGCTTCTTGTTGCGGCTCAGGAACCACAGCGAAACGGGGATGCCTGTCGTATAGAACAGCTGCGAGGGCAGGGCCACGATGCCTTCCACGAGGTCGGCCTTGATGATGTTTTCGCGGATGCTGCCCTCGCCGCCCGATTGTGAAGAGAGCGAACCGTTGGCCAGCACCATGCCGATGCGGCCACGGGGCGAGAGGTGATAAATCATGTGCTGCAACCAGGCAAAGTTGGCATTGCCCGAGGGTGGAATGCCGTAGCACCAGCGCGGGTCGTCCTGCAGCTTGTCGGCACCCCAGTCGCTCAAGTTGAAGGGCGGATTGGCCAGGATGAAGTCGGCTTTCAGCGTGGGGTGCTGGTCGTCGAAGAACGTGTCGGCAGCAAACTTGCCCAAGTCGGCCTCGATGCCGCGGATGGCCAGGTTCATCTGCGCCATTTTCCACGTCGTGGGGTTGCTGTCCTGCCCGAAGACGGAGATGTCGTTGAGGTTGCCCTGATGTTCGCCGATGAATCGGGCCGACTGCACAAACATGCCGCCCGAACCGCAGCAGGGGTCGTACACACGGCCGCTGAAGGGCTGAAGCACCTCGACCAGCGTGCGCACAATGCAGGCAGGCGTGTAGAATTCGCCGGCCAGCTTGCCTTCGGCTTCGGCAAACTTGGAGAGGCAGTATTCGTAGGTGCGGCCCAAGATGTCTTTCGTGTCGCCATGTTCCTTCATCTGAATGTTGGTGAAGAGGTCCACCACATCGCCCAGCCTCCGTTTGTCCAGCTCGGGGCGGGCAAAATTCTTGGGCAGGATGCCCTTCAGGCGCGGGTTTTCTTTCTCGATCAGGCGCATGGCGTTGTCTATCGTAGTGCCCACTTCGGGTGTGTGAGCCGCTTCGGCCACGACTTGCCAACGGGCTTCCTGCGGCACGAAGAAGATGTTTTCGGCCGTATATTCGTCCTTGTCTTCCTCGAAGCCGTCGCCTTCGTCCACCAGTTCGTTGTATTTCACCTCGAAGCGGTCCGATATGTACTTCAGGAAAATCAGTCCCAGCACCACGGATTTGTACTCCGAAGCGTCGAGATTTCCACGCAGCAAGTCTGCCGCTTTCCATATTTCTTTCTCAAAACCTATCTCTGCTGTATTGTTTGTCTTAGCCATATATATTTTTGTTTATACTATGACAAAGATATAAAACATAACGGCATAGTAAGAAGCGAAAAAGAAGTTTTTTCTTTTTGACATGCGAAAAGCTGCTTTCGGCTGTTAGGGATACATAAACAAATCACCCGCCCCTCATTCTTCTCTGAGGCGGCGGGTGCTTTATTTAGTGGTTAGTGATGAGCGGTTAGTGGTTAGTGGTTAACGGTTAGCATCCGGCCGGAAGAATGCTCACCGTTCACCACTCACCGCTCACCGCTGTTTACATACAGCTGGTGACGCCCAGCGTGGTTCCGATGGCGGTCAGGATGGTGACCAGCGTCTGGATGATGG
>UMHT01069608.1_pt1 | contig 16386 bp, 9 predicted proteins | sample 1965601 | NCBI WGS metagenome assembly UMHT01 (sample SAMEA4836105, study PRJEB28245) | human gut metagenome | biome: gut microbiome; material: fecal sample | place: Denmark | collected 2008 | reverse complement strand
CTTATAAATAAAGTTAAATCAAAGTGTTGCGGAATTAAGGAAAACTTTGCCTTATCAGATATTATTCGTACCTTTGCATTGTTTTAAAAAGTTTAATCAGTTAGAAATCAGTTTAATCAATTAGAAAATGAAGAAGATATTAAATCCATATTTGAACAAGGAGGGTTACAACTGCGTTTGCTGTGCCCCCAACAATCCTGTAGGATTGCATCTGGAGTTTTGGGAAGATGGTGAGGACATTCTTACCATCTGGAATCCCGGCGAGAATTACCAGGGCTGGATAAACACCCTGCATGGCGGAATCATCAGTATGCTGATGGATGAAGTGGCAGGCTGGGTTATCAACCGCAAGCTGCAGACCACCGGCGTGACGATGCAGCTCAACGTGAAGTACAAGAAGCCTGTAATGACTACCGAATCTCAGATTACGGTGCGTGGTCACATCGCCAGTCAGCGTCGCAACATCATCACCATCCACCTGACTCTGGAGAATTCCAAAGGCGAGGTTTGTGATGAGGGCGAAGCCATCTATTTTACCTTTGGTTCTGATAAAGCCAGGGAAATGGGATTCGATGGCTGCAAGATAGAGGGGGAGGAATAACTCTCCCTTTATGGTGAGGAATTTGATAAGGAAGCCTTTCTTATCATGATGCTTGAGCCGATGATAGCATACCAGGGACTGATGTTCCATTTCAGCATCTTTTGCATCATCAATCCGCGGAAAAGGTATTCTTCGGCTATAGGAGCAATGATGCAGAGCATCAGGATTCCAATCGGATTATGTGTTTGGTTAACAAAATCCTGAGCGACTTATTGTTGCTCAGGTGCTTATAAAAAATATTAAATTATAGTGTTGCGGAAATAAGGTTTGATAGATAAATTATTCAGCTTTTTAGAAAATGGTAGAATCAATACAAAACGTTTTCATTCAGTTTAGCGATTTTCTCTGGTCGTATATTATTATTTCTGTCCTGATCTTCTGTGCGGTGTTTTTTACGTGGCGTACCCGATTTGTACAGTTCCGTCTCATCAAGGAGATGGTGAGGTTGTTGCTTCATCCAGATACGGTGCAACCAGAAGAAATAGGACATGACGAACTTTCTATGGACGTGAAGGTGGATGGGGAGATGAAGCATATCTCTTCTTTCCAGGCCTTTGTGGTAGCACTCGCCAGTCGTATAGGTACAGGAAATTTAGCTGGCGTGGCTACTGCCATCAGCATTGGTGGACCAGGAGCTGTGTTCTGGATGTGGATGCTTGCTTTATTGGGTTCAGCTTCGGCTTTTATCGAATCTACACTTGCCCAACTCTATAAGCGAAAGGGAAAGACTTCTTTTTATGGCGGTCCTGCCTATTATATGAAGTATGGATTAGGAAAGGGATGGATGGGAATTCTCTTTGCCGTTTTGATGATCATCACTTTCGGTTTTGCCTACAATTCCGTGCAGAGCAATACCATTTGTCTGGCATGGCAGAAGGCTTTCGGTTTTGACCCTGCTACTATGGGTATAGTTCTCACTGCACTCACTCTGCTTATCATTTTCGGTGGAATCCAGCGTGTGGCAAAATTCTCTTCTACAGTGGTTCCTCTCATGGCTATAGTCTATCTGCTGATCGCCGTTGGTGTGGTCATCTGGAATATAACCAGTCTGCCAAAGCTTTTGCTGACTATTATAGAAAATGCTTTCGGATTCAATCAGGCTGCTGGAGGTATGTTAGGTATTACCATGATTCAGGGCATTAAGAGAGGTTTGTTCAGCAATGAGGCTGGTGAGGGTAGCGCGCCAAATGCGGCGGCTGTTGCTACCGTGAGCCATCCGGTAAAACAGGGATTGATACAGGCTCTTGGTGTCTTTACGGATACGCTGGTAGTTTGTTCCTGCACGGCATTCATCATCCTGGTAAGTGGTGTGGACGTTACGGCTTCTAATGGTATTCAACTGACGCAAGATGCCTTGACCCATGAAATCGGTAGTATTGGAAATCCTTTTGTGGCTGTGATGATATGGCTTTTTGCTTTTAGTAGTATCATTGGCAATTATTATTATGGAGAAACCAATGTGAGATATATCAAGGATTCCAAGTTAGGAGTCTTCATCTATCGTCTTGCTGTGGCTGTGATGGTAATGGTAGGAGCCGTTGTCTCGCTTGATTTTGCCTGGAGTTTTGCCGACATCACGATGGCGTTGCTCACCCTGTGCAATCTGGTAGCCATCGTCTTGCTTTCCCGTCAGGCGGTTTTCTTGCTTCAGGATTATCGCAAGCAGAAGAAAGAGGGAAAGAATCCTGTTTTCAAAAAGGATATGATGCCGGAAATTGCAGATCAGTTGGAAGCGTGGTAACTTTCAGGTAAGGTATAAATATAATTAATGTATTGAGATATGAGAAAGTTTTTATTATTTTTGTCTTTAATAGTAGCTATGGTTTGTAAGGCACAAACCAAGCAGGAGCTGTTGCCTGTGGGTACAATGGCACCAGATTTTACAGTTACAGATAGCGTGACGGGGAAGAAATTGTTCAGCCTTTCTGAATTGCGCACTCAAGTTACAGCTGATGGTAAGGTGAAGGCTGGAGTTTGGGTGGTTCTCGATTTCTGGGCTTCCTGGTGTCCTGACTGCCGTAAGGATATGCCTACCGTGAAGAAGATAGATGAAAAATATGGTAAGAAAATCAAGCTTATCGGTGTTTCATTTGATACAGACCAGGCGAAGATGAATGGTTATCTTTCTGCCAATCAGTATTCATGGTTGCAGTATTCTGAATTAAAGAAATGGAAAGAAACTCAGATATCTAAAGATTATCATATCTCATGGATTCCAACATCTTATCTCATAGATCCAGAAGGAAAAATTGCTTTTTCTACTCTGAATGCTGAGGAGATGCTTGAAAAACTTGATTCTTTGGAGGCAGAATTATAGAAAAAATGAGGATGTATCAAAACGTAATGTTTGTTACATCCTCATTTTATTTTATCAGTCTTTTTATGAAAATCTCATTTTCTTTTCCTACCTTTATAATGCCATTCCTGCTTCGTATGAAGCAGATTGATAGCTTTTTTCTTAAAAAATTATTTTACTTCAGTCAATTTTCCTGTCTGAGAGTCGATGATATAACCATGCAGATTGACATCCTTGGGAACGAGAGGGTGGTTACGGATGGTGTTGACTGTATTTCTGACAGAATCCTCTGTATCATGAAAACCTTCCAGCCAATGATCAAGGTCGATACCGCAAAGTCCGATAGTATCAATGACATCTTGATGAATTCCTCTCTTGACCATGAGTTCCTTCATCTGTTTTCCGTTCATGTGGCAGGCACCACAGTTGGAATGGGCGATGACCATGATTTCCTTTACTCCTAATTCATAAATGGCAACCAGGAGGCTGCGCATGGCTGAGTCAAATGGGCTGATGACCAGTCCGCCTGCATTCTTGATGAGTTTAGCATCACCATTTTTCAGTCCGAGCGCTGCTGGCAGGAGTGCTGTCAGTCTGGTATCCATACAAGATAAAATGGCAAGTTTCTTGTCTGGGTACTTGCTTGTTAAATACTTCTCATAACCCTTATTGGCTACGAATTGTTCGTTATACTTGATAATTTCTTCAATAATCATAATATTGATGTTATTTATTCTCTTAAATTAATTAATGACGGAGCATAGTTACATCGTTTTTTTATTGCGTTCTATGCAGCTACTCCCTTTCTTTCTCCAACTATACTCCCCGTGCTTGTCGAATACAATCCAGTAGAGTACTGGCAGAATGGTGGCGATGAGCACCATTGAGATGAGGGTTCCGAAGAAAATGACGGCTCCCATCGGCGACCACAATGTATTGTTCTCTATCATCATCGGCAAAACACCTACAGAGGCTGCGGCTGATGTGAGGAAGATAGGACGCATACGGCGCTCGCCAGCCTGGAAAGCTGCATCTTTTACGGAAAGTCCCTTGTCGCGGCGCAGTTCTTCGGCATAGTCTAACATGATGATACCATTTCTCACCAGGATACCCATCAGGCTTACTACACCCAAGATGCAGGTAAGACTCACGTCGAATCCTGTTATCAGGAGTCCTATAGCAGCACCGAAAATACAGAGCGTCATGGATGAGAGATTTACCAGAGCCAGACTGATGCGCTTGAAATGGAAGAGCAGGATGAAGAAGATGATCAGTGCTGCTATCATCACGCCAGAGGTAACTTGTGGCAAGGTCTCGGCATCCTTCTCTGCCATACCGCCTATTTCCCAATGAAGGTCGGGATCGAGCGAGAGATCCGATACTTCCTCCTTCAGTTTGTTGGCTAATTTGTTGGCATTGAATCCTCTCAATGGTTCACCGATGATGGAAATGGTGCGCACGCCGTTTCTGCGTACGATGCTTCCATCATGCCAATCGGGTGAAATCTTTGCCAGCTGCCGGAGAGGAACACTCGAGGTTCCTCCCATCACAGGGATGTATTCGTTGGCAAGATCACTATCATTCTGCGATTTCAATACCATCTTTACCGGATAATCGCCCTCCCAAAGGGTGGATATTGGAATGCCATCGCCAAAATGTATGGCAAGATCGGCCGAAAGAAGCGTCTTGTTCACGCCCAGTCGATTGGCCTCGGTTGCGTCAGGAGTTACTCTGATGCCCAGCAATGGTTCTTCGTAATTGGTGCGAATCAGATTGATGCCTTCTATCTGATGCATGCAGGCTGCTATTTTCTTGGCTGCTGCCTTCAGATCCCTGATACTGTCGCCGCTCACCCTTACTTCGATAGGATAGGTGGCGTTATTGTAATCCATCTGTTTGAAACGGATATAGCAGTCAGGAAAATAGTTGGAATAGCGGTCGGCATATCGGTCGAGCACTTCTTCTGTAGCGCTGTTATCAACTGTATTTACGATAAACTGTGCAAAGTTCGGTCCGCCAATCTGAGGCGCATATGTGGTATGGAAACGAGGTGAGCCTTGTCCTATAAATGTGGTTACGGCTGTTACCTGTGGGTCGCGCTGCAGGATGTGGGCCATCGAGTCTGCCACCTGTGCCGTCTTCTCGGCGGTGGTTCCGTTAGGGAGATAGAACTCCACGGCAAACTGGTTTCTCTCGGCAATAGGCATCATTCGCTGCGGCAGGTTCACGAAGATAAAGCCTCCGATGATGATCAATGCCAATCCTGTAATGAGGGTGGTGCGAGGGAATGAGAAACAGTGTTTCAGCAACCAGGTGTAGCCCATCTGCAGATAGTCGAGCGGCTTTTTCCGGGCATTTGGATTGGGTTGACTGCTGATGCCCTGATGAATTACCATATACTGCAGATAGGGTGTAAGCAGCAGCGAAACTGTGAGCGAGATACTCAGGATGATGAACATTGCCCAAGGGAACGACTGTACGAAATCGCCCATATCGCCATGCATGGTAAAGAGGAATGGAAAGAAGGTGAGCGAGATGCTGAGCGTGGCTGAAAGCACCGACATGAAGAATTCGCGAGGGGCAGCGATGGCTGCGTGCCAGCGAGACATACCATGTCCCAACTTCTCCATGTAATTGTCGATAATCACCACAGAATCATCCACCACCATACCTAAGGTTACAATCAAAGCAGCCAGAGTAACGGTGTTCAGTTCCATGCCGAAAATATAGAAGATGCCCACTGACGAGAAGATGGTGATAGGGATGCTGAGAGCTGAAACCTCTGCCACACGGCGTGGCATTAGCAGGATGACCACGATGATGACGGAGATGACCGATATGAGCAGTTCACGGAGGAAGGTAATCACAGATTCGCTTACCACCCTGCTCTGGTCGGTGATGGTATTGATGTGAACATCATCGGGCAGTGTCTGCTCAAATTCATCCATTGCCTGATGTACGTCTCTTCCCATTTTCACGATATCATTGCCCGGTCGCATCTCGATGGATAGGAGTACGCATTTGTTGCCGTTGCTCTCGATGTATTTGTTCAGCTTGGGATATTCTCTTTTGATTTGGGCAATATCTTTCAGTCTGACGATGTTGCCTTTCGGGTCGGAATAGACAATTTGTTCTGCCACATCCCGTTCGTTGTTGTAGGAGTCGGTGATGTGGATGGGCATATTGAGCTGGCTCAGTTCCAAATTGCCGCTTACGGTAGTGAAACCTTGCAAGGCAAGATCATTCAGTACCTTGTAGGAGCCAATGCCATATTTTGCTAACTTATTCTGATCCAGACAGATACTAATTTGCTCGTTCTGCAGTCCGTAGGTGCGGAGGTTGGAGATGGCATCGATACGACGCAGTCTGTCCTTCAGTTGGTCGATGTAAGTATTCAGTTCCCGATAGGTTTTCTGTTTGCTTTCCATCGTGATAAGCAGGGCAGAGGTGTCGGCGATATCATCCACGGCTTGCAGGGCGAGAACCCCTGATGGCAGGGAAGTTTTGAAGGCTTGCAGTCCATGTTTGAACTTGCTCCAGAAGGCATCGCGGTCCTCCACGTCATCGTTGAGTTCCATGAACACAATCAGCATGCCGTCTTTGCTCTGTGTATAAGTCTTCTTCTTGTTCACCTCCTTGTATCCGAAGATAAAATTCTCCAACGGTTTAGCCACCCGTTCTTCCACTTCATCGGATGTGGCACCTGGATAAACAGCCACGCAGGCACCTTGACGAATAGTGAATTGTGGCATTTCCTGCTTTGGCATGATACAGATGCCCAGTATGCCCAAGAAGACAAGCATCCCCATGAGCAGGATCACGATGTTGTGGTTGCACATGGCCGACTCTATGAATGAGCGCTTGATGATGCGGTTGGGCTTTCTGGTGATGCGAGCCTTGATGTGGTCGTGAAGGGCGGTGTCCTTCTTTGGCTTATATGTATCTGGATTCATTTCTTTTCCCTCCACTTTTTATCGTTTTTCATTCTTTCTGGTATCTACTTTCATTCCTTCAGAAACTTTCTGCTGACCATTGATGATGACTTGATCACCAGTGTTTAAACCCGATAGAATGATGATGCCATCTCCCTCGAATTCGCCTGTAACGACAGGTTGCTGATGCGCCTTTCCGTTCACTACGGTCCATACGAATCGGGAATTATCTACATCGAGTTCAATGCATTGTGGGGGAACGATGATTTTGGATGATGCTGCAGAACTGCCCTGTATCTGAGCATTGCAGACCATGCCTGGGAGCAGTCGGCCCTGTGGGTTGGTGATGCCCACTTTGATATCGTAAGTATGTGAGATAGGGTTGGCATCTATGCCCTTTTCAGAAATCGCGCCATAGAAGACGGCCCCTCCAAGGGCTGCAACCGTCAATTTTACATTGTCTCCTACATGGAGGTGTGAAATTTCTGTTTCTGGTATTGAGACTTTGGCGTTGACTTGTTTGACATCTGCCAGTTTCAGCACGGGTTGCCCTGGAAGCACGTAGGTTCCCATATCCACGTTTTTAGCAGCAATGACACCCGCAAAGGGGGCAGTGATGGTAGAGTGGGAGAGTTGTTGTCGGGCGATACTTTCGGCAGCTTTTGCCTGTTCCAATTTGCTTTCTATCTCCACCCATTTCATGTCCGAGATAGTTCCAGACTGATGGAGGGGTTGGAATCTTCTGTATGCATCTTCTGCTTGTTTCAGAATAGTGAGCGTTGCGCGGTGTGCTTCCTTCACAGTGGTAGGATTGATGGTAGCGAGCAGTTGACCCTTGCTGACTCTATCTCCCTCATCCACACGGATGGAAGTGATGTTGCCTGCGATTTCGAAACTAAGTGTAGAACCCATCTTTTCCTCAATGGTTCCCACATAATCCTTCGTACCCTTCAGGTTGGTATCTCCCACGGAGAGCGTTTCTACCTTTACGGATTTCTTTTCTGTCTTCTTGGCTTTTTCTGTGCATCCCGTCAGCATCAGACCGCTGATGATGAATGCGATGAGCCATCCCATCAAACTCTTTATCTGTTTCATCTCGATAATTTTTTTAGTTCTTGCAAAGATAATGCATTTTTGCTAAAGCATGGGAAAATTAGATTTAAAAAAACAAAAAAGCCATTTGTTCTTTTTCAAACAGTCATTTCTGTTTTCATCTTTTTTTAACGCACACAGCACATCAAGCCATTTACTCTCTTCTTTTCTACATTGGTTGAAAGTTTCGAACATAGCATCTAAAAATATCAACCAATAAAAGTCTTTAAAACTTCTTTTGTAGCCTTGGCAGTCTCTTTCTATCGTTCTCGAAGTCACCGACAAAGTCTCCGACATTTGTTTCGCAGAAACAGTTGGATTAGACCTTATTATTGAAACAATAATTTGCTGTCTATCAGACAGTTTGATCTCCGACACGTCTCAGACATTTATTCTTCCTTGATAATCCAATCACTAATCGTTCGCTGATTGCTATCGAAATTTACGCCTATTTTGAACAAGCGCTTGCCATCGGCGGAATAAGGAATCAGATATCCCTTTTCATCTATCTGCCTGATAGCTTCCTCTGCAGAGCCATCATACTTTAGCTCGAAAACATATACGGCATCAGGCATATACACCACAGCATCTGCTCTGCCAATTGCACTATCCTCTTCTACTTTCATGTGGGCACCCATCAGGTTGAAGATAAGATAGAATACCGTCTGAAAATCACGTTCGTTCTTATTGCTCAGGCGATTGGAAATGCTGGCAAGATACGCCTTTAGGCGAACCATTGCTCCTTCTACATCTGCATCATAAAGCTTTTCCAAAAAATCACCTACCAGACTGTTGTTATCCAGAGATATAGGGGAAAGATAGTTGGGTGAAAGACTCTTGAGCATACCAATCTTAACCTCCCTGTTAGGATACTCCAAAGTATAGCGGTGCAATATAGGGTTATACTTCTTGATGGTGAGATAACCACTCTGATAAAGCAGCGGAAGTGCAGAAGTCATCATTTCTGGTGAAACATCAAAGTCATCTACATCACATGACTTTTTCTCAATATCCATTACATTGACATGATACTTCTGCAATGTTTTAATGAGATAAGTTGGCGTACCAGAACCAAACCAATATGGAGCAATGTCGCGTGCATTCAATGCTTTTACCAAGCTGAATGGATTGAAGACATCCTCAGATTTCTTGCTGAAATGATAACCATCATAGAATCGTGTCAACTCTGTCAGACATTCCTCATACGTCATGCCAAGATCATCGCCCAATGCCTCAATATCTGGTTTCATCTGCGTAATAAGTTCCGTCTTACTGATACCACAGATAGCTGAGTACTGGTCGAACATACTGATATTGTCAAGGTTGTTGAGTTCGCTGAAAATGCTAAGTTGCGAGAACTTCGTGATACCCGTGATGAAGGTGAACTCTAAGTAAGGGTCGAGCATCTTAAGAGGACTATAGAAATTCTGCATGATGCGACGCAACAGACTAAGATTATCTTTCTCATGCACCACATCCAGCAATGGGGCGTCATATTCATCTATAATGACCACCACCTTTTCGCCTGTCTGCTCGTATGCCTTCTTCACTAGATCTTTCAAACGGAGATTTGCATCCACCTTATGTGTCTTGTATCCCCAGCGAGTTTCCTGCTCTTCAAGCATATCAGCCAAATATCTTTCCAATTGCTCCACGCTCATGTGTTTGGCACCGCTCAGATCAAAATGAAGCACTGGATGCTTGATCCATTCCTTCTCATAATCTGCAATGGCTAATCCTTCGAAAAGTTCTTTCCTTCCCTCAAAATAAGCTTGAAGGGTAGAGGCAAAAAGAGATTTTCCGAATCGTCTTGGGCGACTCAGAAAGACGTACTTCATTTTTTTCTCTCGAAAATCAACGATGTATTTGGTCTTATCTACATAGAGATAATTGCCCTCTCGGATATTCGAGAATGTCTGTATTCCTACAGGATAGAAATTTACTATTTTTGCCATATTTCCACGTGCTTTACGTTTTGCGCTGCTAAATTACAAAGAAAATCTGAATTAGCCAAGCATAAATTCAAATATTTCCCTTTCTGTTTCTAACTATGTCATTTGGCACTGGCAAACAAGTCATTTCTCTTTTCATCTTTTCGCTATTTTATTTATTTTGGCTGCAAAGGTAGTAAAAAACAACTAAGCCATGTGTTCTGCGATATATCGCTATTTCTTTAAGAATCATTAGCAGACTTTAACAGAACTGCTTTGATGTTCTCAAGATTTAGCAGGATTACTCAAAAAGAATAAAACATTACAAAATTAAATGGAGGTGACAGTGACACCTACTTTTCAACTTTATTTTTATGCATTGGAGACACTACCCTCCAATTTGGATGTCTCCCTCTGATTGTCAATCTTTTATATATTTTCGCGCGGTAAGTCATAAAAAAAGAGTATATAAAAGTGTCACTTGTCACCGTTTTCTGTCAAGCCCTTTATTGGAGCCAGTTTGTTGGGTGACACCAGTGACACGAGTTTTCACTGTTTTTGTGGATGTGCCTGTCACCCAACGATATGCGGAAAATAGTGAACAAAATCATATTGTATTCTTGTTTGTTTGCCTATTTGTTTGCATGTTTGTCTCTTCAAAATTAGGAAAAAGTGCTCTTCTGACGTAATAAAATAGACGATGAAACGTTATACTTAAAAGAACATAAATTGTGATAAATATGAAGACAATTAAATCTTTTATTGGATTAGCATTCGTACTATTTGCATCCTTCTTTGTGGTATCCTGCAATGATGAAGTCGAAGAAACATTAGAGCAACAATGGGCTTCGGTATTGGATAATCATGACAGCAACTACGACTATAGTGACGATGGAAAAAGTTTTGGTGATGGTGGCGGTATCAGCAAAGAAAACTTTGACAAAGTGTTTGTTGGTCATGGCTGGAAGCACTACGGCACATGGGAAATAGACAAGTATGGCAAAAGACTGCCTCTCGAATATTATCACAACACAATTGGTGTATCTCCAGATAATTACTATTTTGATAGCAACACTAAATTAACTATTTACTATCGTTCAAATACGGCTGGAAATGCTATAAAGAAGAGTGAAGTAGCATATACTTTCAATCGTAAATACAAAGGAACGTCACGCACAGTCCTATTGCTTGACGATAAAAAATACATTCAAATCACTGGCTGGACAAGGGGTGAGCAACCTTCTTTCTGCATGGTTCACCCATTGGGAGTAAAATCCAATGGAGAAACCCTCTATGGCGTTTCCATCTATGTACAAATGACTGATACAGAATTGAAATCAATGCAGGAGAGTGTATCCTACTTATACCAAGCATAAAGACAGAATCGTCATCCGCATTCCTCTCATTCCTCAGTTCAATACACTAGAAGAACAGACACGCAGTCAAAAAGCCTTAGAAGAATTGGGCTTTCTATATATTTATTGCTATCGTGAGTATGTCATTACCAAGTCTGCAAGTACGATGGCGGATTCCTTCTCATCCTTTGGTGCATCCTTTGACTTCCATGCCACGATGAATCGAATTTTTGCGGTGGTTATCTTGTAGCCTTTCAATTCCCATTTCCCTATTTTTTCATTCATCTTGATGGAAAATTGGGCAATGTCTTTGCTTGTTGATGGAAGGCAAAGGCAATGGTCGTGGTAGGTTAATGGCATGCCACTTCTCAGGGAAAGGATAGTGTCCTTATGAGGCTTGGAAAAGCCAAGGTTTACATCCTTGTGTGAGAGTTGGAGCACTATTTCATTGGGTTCATCATAAGCCTGAGTGTCATAGAGATGTTGGGCAGTATGGAGAGTGTCAAAAAGATTGCCATTGGTGTGGATGGTAAGTGTCTGCTTGGCACGTGTCATGCCCACATAGTATCGGCGCAGTATCTCATCTGTAGGATGCTCAGGATGGGTAATGAGCATCAATACATGGTCGAACTCATGGCCTTTTGCCTTGTGGATAGTGCTGACCACGATGTCCGATTCCGTGATGTCACAGAAGTCTTCTACTGATGATTCAAACACAAACTCCTTCAGATCGCTGTAGTACTTGGCACGATTGGTTTGCTCAAATATCTGAAGGCTGCGGTGCAGGTATTGCAATGCCAGGCTGGAGGCATACTTTTGGTATGTCTGATGCTTGGCTGTTTCCCAAATATCATCAGGAATGATAGGGGATTTCGTCTCTTTGAGACTTTGGTCTATTTTCTTCAAGAAGTATCTTACCTCTGCCAGATTCCAAAAGCGCAAGCCGTCCATTGATTGCACCAGCTTAGCCTTGATGCCATGGCTGTGAAGAAGAGCCAGCATGATGACAGCCTCCTCATTGGTCTGTGTGAGGATACTGATGGTTTCGTTCTTCTTGTCGGAAGATCCATCGGTTGCTTTTTGATTGTTACTTGTCTGTAATCGTATTACATCTTCAAGAATAGGCTGATACATATAAACCCTTTTCTCCTGAATCTCGTATGGATGCTTCACAATTCTTACTTCTCCATCTTCTTGACTCATAGAGATGATAGGGGCGGATTTGATACGCTGTCGGATGTTACGGGCGAAATCGTTGGCAGCTTCTACGATATGGCGAAAACTGCGATAATTCTCGGTCATCTCGAAGAAACGGCTATGTTCTGTCTGGGTCAATTCATAGAGGTACAGAGAGTTGGAACCTCTAAACTCATAGATATTCTGGTCATCATCGCCTACAGCTATTACCCTCATCTCTTCGTTGGCTTTCATAAGAGCAGTGACAAGGGCATAGTCATCCTTGCTCATATCTTGTGCTTCGTCGATGACGAGTACGGTTTTGCTGATGCGATTGGGTTCTACTTCTCCATTCTTGATCATTTCTGCAGCTTGCTTTACCACATCTCCTGCCTCATCCAGATTGCCAACCCTGCCCAGCAGGTCGAAGCAATAAGAATGGAAGGTTTTGATTTCTACGAAATGGGCTGCATTGCCGATGAGTTGCATCAGTCGCTGCTTGAATTCGGTAGCGGCTGCACGCGAGAAAGTGAGCATCAGGAGTTGTTCGTGCTTTACATCTTCCAACAGCAGGAGAGAGGCAAGTTTATGTACGAGCACACGTGTCTTGCCGCTGCCAGGACCAGCAGCGACTACGATGCAGCGAGATTCATGGTCGTCGATGATTTCCTTCTGTCGCTTGGAGAGCATTCCGAAGAGTTTCCTATACTTCGAAGGTGTAACGTTGCGCTCTATCTCTGCCTCTCTGTTGCCCTTGAAGTACTTTGAGATGAAACGGTGGTAGTCCATCTGGAAATAATCCTGCACATATTGCAGGGCTGCATTATAATCTCTAACCATCAGGTTGGCATATTCGCCCACAATGTGTATCTGCTGAATCTTCTGCTTGTAGAATTCATTGAGCATCCGGTAATCTTCCTGTTTGTATCGCAGGCGAAGTTCCTTGGTGCGCTTAATTGCCATCGCATTGTAGAGAACCAAAAAACCTCCCTCCAGCTTCATGGCTCCTATCTTGGAGAGATAGAGCAAGGCTTCCTCCACGTCTTCCAACTGCAGGGAAGAGAAGTCGGAGAAAAGCGATTGGTGGTTGGATTTCAGATCGTTTAGAAGTTCGACTACTGAGAATTGGAGAGATTTCTCTTCAGAATCGTTTTCCTTCACCAGGCTATATAGTCTTTCGATGATGAATCGGCAAACCTCAATTCTTCTTTCAAATCGCTTGATGATGGTCTCTATGTCTTTGTCCCTCGTTATGACGAGATTGTGAGATCCGTCTTCTTTCTTGTGCGTATATCCCTTCACTACTAAGAAGTATAGCAGTGTGCGGATTTGCTTTTCTGTCGAAGTATTGATGCCATCATGTACGGCATTATCATTGAGTTGCTTGTATGTGATTTGCAGCGATTCATCTGGAATATGTTCCAGAATATATTTTTCCAGTTTGGCAAAATTCTCCAGCATTTGCTGGGGCTTGCGTTGATTGTCGCTGATATCTTGCAGATAGGCAGAGATGTCACGGGTATCGGCAAGAATGCCTTCCTGGCGCATTCGCTCAACGGAAGATATGACATCTCGCTTGCTGAGTCCGAGGATGTCTGCGAGGTAATCAATGCGGGATTCTGCCTCGCTATCCTGTGCTTTGGCTATGTGCTTCTGGGTAATGAGCGACTTGATAATGCGTATGGCATTCTGCATTTCATCCTTAGAGAATAGGGGTGATTCGGTGAGGCGCAATCTTGCTTCGTCCATGTTCTTGACGGTGATTCCTGTGGCATAGACGTGCGGAATGTTGTTGCCTCGCTCTATGTATCCGCTCTGTTCAAGGGCTGATAGGGCGGTGCGAACACGGGTTTCTATGTCGGATACAGAGTTGTCCCAGCCTGCTTGTCGAGCTATCTCAAGGGCAGAACAACTTACGTGTGGACGCTGCTTGGTAAGAACTTTGATGGCTTTCCATACCTGCTGTATCTCGCTGATGCTCAGCTTCGTCTGGTTGAGCAGTACGAAATGCTTGTCTAAATCCTCGTCACTATAGAGTACATAGCATTTTGCGTTTAGGTGTGGATCTCTTCCGGCACGTCCAGCTTCCTGTACATAGTTTTCCAGAGAGTCGGAGATGTCGTAGTGGATGACTAACCCCACATCGCTTTTATCGACGCCCATACCGAAGGCGGAGGTGGCCACGATGATTCTTACCTTGTCGCTCATGAAGGCCTCCTGATTGTGCACCTTCTCGTCTGCATCCATCTTGCCATTATAGGGCAGTGCGGATATGCCGTCACGTGTTAGCTTCTGGGCGAGTTCCCGGGTTCGCTTGGTGCGGGATACGTAAATGATGGTAGGGCAATCTGTCTTTTCCACGAGCGAGCGTAGGAGGTTGTATTTGTTGCCGTCACTATCTACGTGGATAACGGAATAGTGCAGGTTGGTACGTGAGGCTGATGAGGCGAAGAGCTGGAGGTCTGTGCCCAGCCAAGACTTGAAATAGTCGCAGATGTCTTGCACCACCTTCTGTTTTGCGGTGGCGGTAAAGCAAGATACGGGTATCTGGGTTCGGCCGTGATTCCTTTCCATTGCGTCCTTGCCAAACTTGTGCTCCTGATATTTCTTGATAAACTTGCCGATGTATAGGTAGTCCACACGGAAGTCCTGTCCCCATGCAGAGAAGCAATGGGCTTCATCTATGACGAATCTCACTACATGTCGAGCCATCAGTATGCGCTCGATGGTATTGGAGCGCAACATCTCAGGGGCTATATATAATAAGGTGGCATCTCCGCTCAGTACTCGTTCGATGGCCAAGGAGCGGGAGATAGGATCAAGGAGACCGTTGATGGTTACGGCATCGGTGAAACCTCGGTCTGCGAGATTATCTACCTGGTCTTTCATCAATGATTGCAGCGGCGAGATAACCACGGTGAGTCCATGTACGGTTCTTCCATCCATCAAGGCTGGTAACTGGAAGGTGAGCGACTTGCCGCCACCGGTAGGAAATATTGCCAATAATGACTTGCCGTCCACTGCCGCTTGCGATGCCTGTTCTTGGAGAGGTTCACCATCATAGGTGCGGAAAGCATCATAGCCAAAGAGTTGCTTCAGGTTGTAATGAATGTCGAGCATGTGGTTGCAATACTCGCAGCCATCGGCGCATTGGGTATGGCAGAGCACATAGATGAAATGTTCTACCTCGGGATAATTGTGGAGAACCCAACCTGGGGTCACGGATTGGTAATCGTCTGTGCCTATGAGAGCCAATGCGTATGCCAAGCCGCATGGTGACTGGGCAGCAAGTGCAGGAATGTCGGCATGGGCGCAAATATGATTCTTGTATTCAGAAAGAATTAATTCTGAAACATCTGTGGTCGTTTCATCTGTTTCGATGGTTCCCACATACATCAGAAATCCTCTGAATTCTTCTTCATGTTGGAGCAATAAGGTGAAGATTTTCCTCTTATTCTCAGATAATAGATTCCATGCTGCGATCTCATCCATCAAGAGTTCCTTGGCTTTCTCGCAGTCATTGACAGGATTGTTCATCTGCTCACTCATCAGCTTGTCGTCTTTTACCAGGTGATGGTAAGGGCGTTTGGGGAAGAGGAGTGGGGAGAGATAGAGGGTATCTATCAGAATACCGTTGAGATGGAGATAGTGGGCATCATGGTGAATGAGGTTATGACCGCAAATATAATCAACCTTTCCTTCTTGTAGAAACTGATTCAGTGCAGTTTGGGATGCTTGGTGAAAGGTGGCTCCGTCATCACGTAATGCTCCGATGTCGTGTATTTTATGGTCTTTCAGCCCCACTTCGGTATCCACGAAGGCAATATTCTTGCTTCTGGCATCTTTCTTCTTGATGTCAGAGTCCACAGTAAGATTATTCGTCCTTCCAAAGAGGCGACTGAATATTGACATAATCTACGATGTTTACATTTTTCACCGCAAATTTACATTTAATATTTGATATACCTCAAATCCGCAACCGCCCTCATAAGATGACACAGAG
>UMHT01023238.1_pt1 | contig 16658 bp, 8 predicted proteins | sample 1965601 | NCBI WGS metagenome assembly UMHT01 (sample SAMEA4836105, study PRJEB28245) | human gut metagenome | biome: gut microbiome; material: fecal sample | place: Denmark | collected 2008 | reverse complement strand
GACTTCCTCGGCCTGCACAACGTGCTGGCTCTCAGGGGCGACAAATCGCAGAACGAGAAGTTCTTCATGCCCCACCCGCAGGGACATTCGCACGCCGTGGACCTCGTGCGGCAGATCGCGGCCATGAACCGCGGCGAATTCGTGGACGGCGAGGTCGAGGAGTGCCACCACTCGAAATTCTCGATCGGCGTGGCCGGTTATCCCGAAGGGCACGAAGAGTCCCCCTCGCCCGAAGCCGACATCGCCGCCCTCAAGGCGAAGATCGACGCCGGAGCCGGATACATCGTCACGCAGCTCTTCTACGACAACGCCCGCTTTTTCGACTTCGTGCGCCGCTGCCGCGAAGCGGGCATCGCGGTGCCGATCATCCCCGGCATCAAGCCCCTCTCGACGCTGCGCCACCTGACGCTGCTGCCGCAGACCTTCGGCTGCCGCATTCCCGAAGAGTTGGAACGCGAAGTCCTGCGCCACAGGGAGGACCCCAAGGCGATCCGCGAAGTCGGCACCGAATGGGCCGTCGCCCAGAGCCGGGAGCTGAAACAGGCCGGAGTCCCCGTACTGCACTACTACCCGATGGGCAAGGCCGACAATATCATCAAGATAGCAAAAGCGATATTTTAACTCAAATGAATCCCATCCAATTCCGCCGTCACCTGCACATGCATCCCGAACTGTCGTTCAGGGAGCACGACACGGCGGCCTTTATCTCCGCCCGGCTCTCGGAGCTGGGCATCGAGCACCGTCCCATAGCCGGAACGGGCGTGCTGGCGAAGATCGAAGGCCGCGGCAAAGCCGACCCCAAACGCCGGGCCGTGGTACTGCGCGCCGACATCGACGCCCTGCCGATCGACGAGCGGAACGACGCAGACTGGCGCTCCCGCAACCAAGGGGTCATGCACGCCTGCGGCCACGACATGCACGCCGCGGTGCTGTTCGGCGTGTTGCAGCAGCTGGCCGCCGAGCCGGATTTCCGCGGCACGATCTTCGGGCTGTTCCAGCCGGGCGAGGAGTGCAATCCGGGCGGTGCGTCGCTGGTGCTGGCCGAAAATCCGTTCGAAGGCTACGACGTCCGGGCCGTGGTCGGCGAACACGTCGAGCCGCAGCTCGAAGTCGGGACGCTCGGATTCCGCGCCGGCAAATACATGGCCGCAAGCGACGAACTGCGCTTCACGGTGCACGGGACGGGCGGTCACGGGGCCATGCGCCCGCAGCTCAAGGATCCGGTGGCGGCCGCCGCGGAGTTCGTGACGCGGCTCGTGGCGCTCAACCACGAAGAGTGCGTGCTCTCGATCGGCCGCGTGGAGGCCGGGGGCGCCACGAACATCGTGCCCGATCAGGTCTATCTCGAAGGCACGCTCCGCACCTTCGACGAACGCGAGCGCGAAATCATCCACAAACGCATCCGCAACTTCGCCGCGGACATCGACAAGCGCCACGGCGTGCGGACCGACGTCGATATCAGCCGGGGCTACCCCTGCGTGGTGAACGACGCGGCGCTGGTCAAGCATGCGGCGGCGCTGGCCGCAGAAGCCGGGCTGCGGGTCGAAATGCTGCCGCTGCGCACCACGGCGGAGGATTTCGGCTTCTACTGTACCAAATATCCGTCGCTGTTCTACCGGCTGGGCGTGGGCGCCGCGGCCGGACGGCCCCATACGGCGACGTTCAACCCCGACGAAGGGGCCATCGACACGGGCATGGACTATATGAAACGTCTTGCCCTCCAAATTCTGAAGAAATGAAAAAGCAATCACAAAAGAACCGTCCCGCAAGGGGCGCGAAAAACACGGACCGGGCGGCAGTCATCCTGAGTCTCTTCCGTGAATTCCCCAATAATAAATTCTCGCTCAAACACCTCGCGTCGGCTTCGGGCGGCGCGACGAAAGAGGGACGCCGCGAGACGTTCGAAATACTGGGACGCCTGCACGACGAAGGCATCGTCGAGGAGTGCGCCCGCGAGAAATACAGGCTCACGCACAAGCACCTGCCCCACTTCGAAGGCATCGCCGACATGACGGCGAGCGGTTCGATATACGTGCGGGTCGAGGGCGAGGAGAACGATATTTTCGTCAATCAGCGCAACACGGCCAACGCCCTGAACGGCGACCGCGTGGAGGTGGTGGCCATCCACCGCGGCCGCGACGGGAAATTCGAAGGCGAAATCACGCGCATCGTCGAACGCAGCCGCAAACCCTACGTCGGCGTGGCCGAGGTGGGCGCGCACCAGATCTTCGTGCGGGCCGACTCGCGCCGCATGCCGATGGACATCTACCTCTCGAAAAAGCAATACCCCGACGTGAAGGACGGCGAAAAGGTCGTGGTCCGCATCGCCGACTGGGCCGAAGGCAGCAAAAGCCCCGTGGGCGAGCTGGTCGAACGGCTCGGCATGGCGGGCAACAACGACACGGAGATGCACGCCATTCTGGCTGAATACGAGCTGCCCTACCGCTTCGACCCCGAAATCGAGCAGGCCGCGGAGGCCATCGACGGCAGCATCACCGCCAAGGAGATCGCCGCACGCCGCGACTTCAGGCAGGTGACGACCTTCACGGTGGACCCGGCCGACGCCAAGGACTTCGACGACGCGCTTTCGGTGCGCAGGGTCCGGGACGGCGTCTGGGAGATCGGCGTGCATATCGCCGACGTGACGCACTACGTGCGCCCCCAATCGACGATCGACGACGAAGCCGTCGAACGCGGCACCTCGGTCTATCTGGTGGACCGCACCGTGCCGATGCTGCCCGAACGGCTTTCGAACGAGCTTTGTTCGCTCCGCCCGCACGAAACGAGTCTCTGTTTCTCGGCGGTCTTCACCCTCAATGAGAACCTCGACATCCTCGAAGAGTGGTTCGGCCGCACGGTGATCTACTCCGACCGCCGCTTCACCTATGCCGAGGCGCAGGAGGTGATCGAGACGGGCCGCGGCGACTACGCCGAAGAGATACTGACGCTCAACCGGCTGGCGCAGGCGCTTCGCCGGCAACGGTTCAAGAACGGCGCGATCAGCTTCGACCGCGAAGAGGTGAAATTCAAACTCGACGAGACAGGCAAACCGCTGGGCGTCTATTTCAAGGAGCAGAAGGAATCGAACCAGATGATCGAGGAGTTCATGCTGCTGGCCAACCGCCGCGTCGCGGAGTTCTGCGGCAAACGCAAGACCGACAAGGGCCGCACCGTCGAACGTCCGATGGTTTACCGCGTCCACGACTCGCCGAGCGAGGAGAAGCTGGACCGCTTCCGGCAGTTCATCCTCCGCTTCGGGCATATCTTCAAGGCCACCAAGGGCCGTGCCGTGGCCAAGGAGCTGAACAAGCTTTTCGCCCAGATCAAGGGCACGACCGAGGAGAACGCCGTATCGACGATGGCCGTACGGTCGATGGCCAAGGCGTATTACACGACCGACAACATCGGCCATTACGGACTGGCATTCCCCTATTACACGCACTTCACCTCGCCCATCCGCCGCTACCCCGACATGATGGTCCACCGTCTGCTGGCGCGCTATCTCGCCGACGGCAAGGCGGCCGACAAGACGATGCTCGAAGATTTGTGCTTCCGCGCTTCGGAACGCGAAGTCATCGCCGCCGAAGCCGAACGCGCGTCGATCAAGTACAAGATGGTCGAATTCATGAAGGAGCACATCGGCGAAGAGTTCGAAGGACATATTTCGGGACTCACCGAGTGGGGAATCTATGTCGAGCTGGACGAGACCCATATCGAGGGCATGTCGTTCCTGCGCGACATCGACGGCGACTTCTTCCAGTTCGACGAGGCCAACTACCAGATCATCGGCCGCTCGACGGGCCGACGCATGACGCTGGGCGACGCCGTGCGCATCCGCGTCAAACGCGCCGACCTGCAGAAACGCCAGCTCGATTTCGAAGTGCTGCTCGACGGACTCCGCACCCCTGCGCCCGCCGAAGGGCAGGGGCCGCAGGTACGCCGCAGCAACCGACGCAAAAACCGATAGGCCGTGCAGCGCATCTACGACAAATGCCGGCGGCGGGAGCCGCTCTCGCGCGAAGAAGCCTACCGGCTCTACGACGAAGCCCCGCTGCAGGAGCTGGCGCTGGTGGCCGACGAGGTGCGCCGCGCCGTGGTTCCCGATCCTCAGGTCGTGACGTGGCAGATCGACCGCAACGTCAACATCACCAACGTCTGCATTTCGGGCTGCAAGTTCTGCAACTTCCACTGCAAACCCCACCAGACCGACCGGGCGTTCATCACCACGATGGAGCAGTACTGCGAAAAAATCGACCGCACGCTCCGTCTGGGCGGCGACCAGCTGCTGTTGCAGGGCGGCCTGCACCCCGGACTGAAAATCGACTTCTACGAACGGCTGTTCAGCGGGTTGAAATCGCGCTACCCTTCGCTGCGGCTGCATGCGCTGGGCGCGCCCGAAGTGGCGCATATCGCCCGCATAAGCGGGCTGACGACGCTCGAAACCCTGCGCCGCCTGATGGCCGCGGGACTGGATTCGCTGCCGGGCGCAGGAGCCGAGATACTCGATTCAGACGTGCGCCGGGCCATCTCCCCCGCCAAACCCTCGGTCGAGAAGTGGCTCGACGTGATGCACGAAGCCCACTGCCTGAATCTGCCGACCTCGGCGACGATGATGTACGGGCACGTCGAGACGCCGCACCAGCGCATCGACCACCTGTTGCGCATCCGCGACCTGCAGACCCGCTGTCCCGAAGGCAATTACGGCTTCATCGCCTTCATTCCGTGGATTTTCCGTTCGACGGGCACCGAGCTGGAACGGCAGGGCGTGGAAACCCGCTTTTCGCCGCTCGAATACCTGCGCATCATCGCCGTGAGCCGGCTGATGCTGCACAATATCCCCAACATTCAGGCTTCGTGGCTCACCGTGGGCAAAGCCACGGCGCAGGCGGCCCTGCACAGCGGGGCCAACGACATGGGGTCGATCATGATCGAAGAGAACGTCGTTTCGTCGGCCGGGGCGCACAACAGTTTCGACGCCGAAGGCATTCAGTCCGCCATCCGCGAAGCGGGCTTTACCCCGCGCCTACGGGACCAGCTCTACCGGATGCGGAAGTATGCGCCGCAAACCGGGGAGCTTGCGACATCGCTTCAAGACGCCTAACGGCGCATCACGCCGCAGTGCCCAAGCACCTGCCGCGGCGCAGTATACACCACCGCAACGGCAACAGCCGCACTATTATACGACCACGGCCGCTACACAATGCGGCCGTATCCGGTATGCGCCCGCATCATCTGCAAGTCGCCGCAAAATGCGTCCCGCGGCAACGCACGCCTGCGAAACGAATCGCCGCAGAACGCGCACACACTACAAAGTAAAAGGAGATGCTTTTCGGCATCTCCTTTTTCATAATCCACGTCTCCGGACACGGAGCCAAAGCCCCGCAACCGCCATAAGACCAAGTGCAGGAAAGGCTTGAAAAATCCCGCCCCGCTACTCGATCACGGCCGCCCAGCCGCCGTTGCGAACCATCTCCACCTTCACGACGGTCGAAGCGTCCACCTCGCGCACCCGTTTTCTGTAGTCCGTGGCCTGCAGGTCGGCGTTCACCCCGTCCTCGAACGAAGTCATCGTAAAGGTACGGCCCGCAGGCAGGAAGTCGAGCGCGATTTCGGTCGTATAGGGCCGGTCGTTCGTAATGCCGCCGACGTACCACTTGTCGCCCTTGCGGCGCGCCACAACGACCTCCCGGCCGCATGCGGCGCGCAGGACGCGCAGGCTGTCCCACGTGGTGGGCACCGCGGCCAGAAACTCCGTGCAGGGATGCTCGCGGCGGTAGAGCACCGGATTGTCGGCGAGCATCTGCAGCGGGCTTTCGAAAACCACGTACAGCGCCATCTGGTAGGCGCGCGTCCCCGTCCCCATCGGATTGGCCCCCGTCGAACGGTTGTCTTCGGGCTGCGCCGAGAACATCGAGCCGGGCGTGAAGTCCATCGGTCCTACGGCATTGCGGATAAAGGGCAGCCAGTTGCTGTTTTCGGGCTTGCAGCGGGCCCCCTGCTCCATGCCGAGCACCCCCTCGTAGGTAAGCAGGTTGGGATAGGTGCGGTAAAGCCCCTTGGGTGTATAGGAGCCGTGCATATCGACGAAAAGGCGGTGCCGGGCTGCGCACTTCATCACCCGTTCGTAATAGCCGACCATCCACTGGTCGCTGCGGTCCATGAAGTCGATCTTCACTCCGGGAATCCCCCACTCCTCCAGCGTCGCAAAGAGCCGGTCCATATCCTTCTCGACCGCCAACCACGTCAGCCAAAGTACGATCTGCACGTTGCGCTCCCGGCCGTAGGCGATCAGCTCCTGCAGATCGAGATCGGGATTGGGATGGAAGACGTCGGTCGTCGAAGCCGACCAGCCCTCGTCCATGATGATGTAGGGAATACCGTATCGGGCGGCGAAGTCGATGTAGTAACGGTAGGATTCGGTATTGCGCCCGGCCCGGAAATCGACGCCCGTCAGGCGCATGCCGTTCCACCAGTCCCAGCTGACCAGTCCCGGTTTCACCCAATCCCAGTCGGCGTCGGCCGCAGGTTCGGCGAGCAGCCAGACCAGCTCGTTCTCGATCAGAGCAGCGTCCTTTTCCGCAACGACCGCCACACGCCACGGGAAGGTGCGCGTCCCTTGGGTGCGGGCGATATACGGCTCCTCCGCGACGATCTTCAGACTGCGGTCGCCGGCGGGGGCATACTCCTTGGGCACACGCGGAAACAGCGATTCGAAGCCGCCCGCGCCGTCGCCCCGGACGAACATGCAGGGGTAATCGCGCACGTCGGATTCGGCCAGCAGCACTTTCTTACCGCCGGGCATGCCGACCAGCACGGGCAGGTAGCTCATGCGGTCCGCCGAATCGTATTCCGCCGTCGCCACACGGGTATAAGGCTCCTCGTACATCGACCGGAAACCGTCCACCTCGGAAAGCCACGCTTCGCTTCCGGCGGGAAATCCCAGCCGGCACGCCTCGCCCATGACCTCGACCTCGCCCGGAAGCGACGTCACGAAACGGTAGGCCGCACCGTCGTCGAACAGCCGGAACTCCACGGCGTAACCGCCTGCGAAATTGAGCCGCACGGCGTTGTAACGGTTGCGCACCGAAGCGTTCTTGGTCGGATTGCGCCGTTCGAGCACCTCGTCGGCCGACGAACGCTTCACGCTCCGCAGGCGGGGCTTTTCGCCCAGCGTCCTGTCGGCAAGCGTCAGTGACAGCGTACAGTTTTCCAATATCTTGTCCTCCCCGGACCAAAGGCCGTAAGTGATCCGGTCCGAGACATCGACCGCAAGTCGGAGATTTCCGCCGGGCGACGCGGCCTCGACGGTTTTGGCTTCGGCGGCGCAGGCCAGCGTCAGCGCGCACAACAGCGTGAATAATCGTTTCATCACCATTCGGGATTAGCGGAACGCCATAAAAAAAGAGGGCCGCAGTCAGACCGCGGCCCTTCGGAAATTAACCTATTTAACCTCTATCGAATTCAGCAGATCGGTCTTGCCCTCGTTCACCAGTTTGAGAATCAGTTCGCCGAACAGCGTGTTCTGCCATGCGAACCACGAGCGGGTGAAGTCCGCGGGATCGTTCACGTTGAACGACTCGTGCATGAAGCCCGTTCCGGCGTCGGTGGTCATCAGCATCTCGACGCAGCGTTTGATCTCGGCGTCGTCCTGCGACGTGAAAGCCTTCATCATGATGCTCATCGGCCATGCCATGTCGTAACCGATATGCGGACCGCCGATGCCCTCGCCCGCCGTACCGCGGAAGAAGTAGGGATTCGCCTCGCTCCACACGAAACGGCGCGTATTCTGGTAGATCGGATCGTTCACGTCCATATCGCCCAGATAAGGCATCGCCAGCAGGCTCGGCACGTTGGCGTCGTCCATCAGGAAGCGGTTGCCGAAACCGTCCACCTCGAATGCGTAGATCGTGCCGAATTCGGGATGGTTGTAGGTCGCATACTTCTTGAGCGCGGTCTCGACCTCGGCGGCCAGCGCGGTGCACTCGGCGGCCAGCGCCGGCTCGTCGTTCACCTTGGTCAGAATCTCGGCGGCCTTGCGCAGCGAAGTCACGGCGAAGAAGTTCGACGGCACGAGGAACAGGAACGTCGTGGCGTCGTCCGAAGGACGGAACACCGAAGCGATCAGCCCCACGGGGTTCACCGGATTGCCCTTGCCCGCATTGCAGACCGTGTCGAGCTGACGGTCGGTCACACGCATGAAGGTGTAGGGACCCAGTCCCTCCTTGCGCTGCTGCTCGCGGAAGGTCTTCAGGATATTCTTGATGGCGGCCATCCAGTGCTCGTCGAAAACCGAAGCGTCGCCCGTCGTCAGCCAGTACTGATAAGCCAGCCGCAGCGGGTAGCAGAGCGAGTCGATCTCCCACTTGCGCTCGTGGAGTTCGGGGCGCATCTCGGTCTGGTCGCTCATCCACTGGTGGTCGGGATTCGGATCGTAGGGATCGAGGAATGCGTTGGCGTAGGGATCGAGTTCGATGCACTTGAACTGGCGGCGGATAACGCCCGCCAGCATGCTGCGCAGGTGCTCGTCCTTATTGGCCAGCTGGAGATAGGGCCACACCTGCGCACCGGAGTCGCGGAGCCACATGGCATGGATATCGCCCGTATAAACGATCGTATCGTCCTTGCCGTTGGCGTCCTTGCGGGCGCGGACCGTCGTGTCGAGCGTATTGGGGAAGCAGTTCTCGAACATCCACGCCAGCTTGGCGTTGGTCAGCACGCCCTTGATGCGGGCGATCTCCTGTTCCACGGCTTCCGAACGGAACAGACGTTCGGCTTCGGCGGGACGGTTCGTCGCGGCATATGCGGCCGGCGTCTGCGCTTTGGTCTTCTTGCCGGGCTTGGCCATACGCGTATTGTCGGCAGGCATCGGAGCTGCGGCTTCGCGCGCAGCGGGCTGCGGGGCTTCGGCGGGAGCGGAAAGGCTCACCGTGCGGGCCGAGACGCCCTCTGCGGCGCACACCACGGCGGCCGCAAGGCAGATGTTAAGGATTTTCTTCATTTTCATTTTGTTGCAATGTGTAAGTTGAGTATGGTTATTTTGTCTGATCCAGTTTCACGCCGCTCATGCGTCCGTACATCTCGGCCATGGCGCCCTGCGTCAGCAGCCACTTCTCGGACTGCTTGTCCGCCCCCGTAAAGTCGGTCTCGAACAGCCCCTGCGCATCGCGGGCATGCTCCCACGCATAGTCGAGCGTTCGCTGCACGTCGCCGAGGTAAGCAGCATTGCCGTCGATGGCGTAGAGTTCGGCCAGTCCGCGCACCATCACCGCCGAGAACCACACGTTGCCCTTGTTGATGATGCGGAAGGTCTCGCCGCCTTCGGGCGTGAACTCCCCGAAGAAGCGGTCGTAGCAGGCGGCCGCCGTACGCTGGGCGTCTTTCAGGTAGCTTTCGTCGCCCGTCGCCTTGTAGAGCAGCGCCCCGGCCTGCACCATCTGTCCGCTGTTGTAGGCGAACTTCGCGCGGCCGATCTTGCCGTCGAGGCCGATGTTGTCGAAATAAAGGCCGTCTTCGGGATCGAGCAGGTGTTCCTTGGTCCAAGCGTAGAGCGCCTTGCCCTGCGCGAGATAACGTTCGTCGCCCGTGGCGGCGTAGAGTTTCAGCGCGTAGACCGTACCGGGCGCGTTCGAGCAGGTATTCTTCGAATGTTTCTGCTGTTCGCACCAGTAGATGCCGCCGCCCAGCACGTCGTCCGTGCCGCTCTCGATGAATTTCCAGATCATCTCGGCTTCGGCGAGGTACTTTTTGTCGCCCGTGGCTTCGTAGATATCGCAGAAGTCGATCCCCAGCCAGACGTTGTCGTCGTAAAAGCGGTCCGAAGCGGGAGCCGTATTGATATAGGAGGCGTAAGCCGCGGGCATGCGCGTCGTGTCGAGGTATTCGGCCAGCCCCGGCAGTACGCGCCCGTCGAGCACGCTGCGGTACGACGCGTCGGCTTCGAGAATCGTATTCACGGCCGAGAGGGTTCCCGAAAAGGGCCAGAGGTAGGAATAGGGATTGGGGCGCGCCTGATCCGCCGAAGCGAGGTAGCTCGCCGTATAATCCACATTGAACGGATAGTTCTCGCGCAGCAGACGGTTTTCGGCCACGCCGTAATGCGCATATATCGAATCGAGCGTCGCCTTTGCGCGATCGAGGTTGCGGGCGTCACACGCCGCGCCTCTGTTGTTGCAGCAAGCCGCGAAAGCAGACGCGGCAAAAGCCATAATAAGCAGTTTCTTCATCATTTATCGGTTATTTTGCAGGCAATACGGTTGTATACCATGTTTTCTGAACGCCGAGCGCCCGGTTGATGCCTTCGACGACCAGCGGCTCCATCCGCAAATAGCCGGAAAGAACCGGATGGCAGCCGTCTTGGGAGAACTCTTCGGACATTCCGCCGCTGCCGTTGTCGAGCGCCCGATGGTAATCCACATAGGGAATCTTCTGCTCCGCGGCATAGCGTTCCAGCATCGTATTGAGTCGTCGGACCTCCTCGGCAGGATCCATTTCGGGCCGCCACGAGAAGCGGTCGCAGGGCAGCAGCGAGCAAAGCACCACCTTGATCCCGTTGTAGCGGGCCAGATCGCACATCGAGACGATGTTGCCGAAGACGTTTTCGAGTTTTATCGGGCCGTTGTTCCGCGCGATGTCGTTGATGCCCGCCAGAATGACCACGACCTGCGGTTTCAGGTCGATCACGTCGCTGCGGAAACGGGCAAGCATCTGGACGGTCGTCTGCCCGCTGATACCGCGGTCGAGGAACCCGTTCCGTTCGAAGAAATCGGGATCGACGCGAATCCAGCCGTCGGTGATGGAATTGCCCATGAAGACCACCTCGACGGGCCGGTCCAACACGGCATTCTGAAGTTCGTAACGTCCGTACTGCGCCCAGTCCGCCGGTCCTTCGGCACGAAGCGCCGCCACGGAGAAAAGAGCCAGCGACAAGAGTACGATTTTTTTCATGCAGGTCATACGGGTTTCGGGTTTTCGCTAACAAAATTAGAAAACGCCGGGGAATCGGCAGTCCGTATCCATGAAGAAATAGTACAGATACGTGCCAAACACCCCAGAGCAGGCATTTTCGCGCTTCCGGCCCCGCATATCGGGGCGTCGGGTCCGGTTTTGCAACCGCAAAAATACGATTTTTGTCTGTTTTCAGGTCGTTTCGCCACAATATTTATCCGATTTCAGCCGTATTTTGCATAAATTTGCACAAAAGAGTTCAAACCCACACAACCGAAAGTTCCCATGATACGAAAAACCGGTCTCGTCTGGCTGCTCCTGCTGTTCTGTACGGCAGTCCGCGCCAGCAACCTGCGGCAGATATCGAGCCGCGAAGGCATCTCGAACAACGCCATACTTTCGCTGGCTCAGGACAAGCACGGATTCATCTGGGTCGGAAGCTGCGACGGCCTGAATATATGGGACGGAGAGCGGATGCGGCTCTTTCCGAACGACTGGGGCGGAGAGACTCCGCTGTCAGGAAATCTCATCGAGGAGATCGCCGTCACCACGGACTCGCTCTTCTGGATCCGCACCAACTACGGACTGGACCTCTTCGACCCCGACAGCAAGCGGGTCGAACGCCATGCGGACTTCCAAGGGATGTACAAAATCGTGACACGGCGCAGCGACGAAGTGCTCGTCGTCACGCAGGACAACAAATTCAGCTGTTACGACCCGACGGCGCGCCGGTTCAGCTCCGTACAGCCCATGCCCGGCATCGACTACGCCGACATCCTCGACATGCAGCTGGACGACGACGGCGCCCTGTGGGTATTCTCCCGCAAAGGCATCTTCCGCATACCGATCGCATTCCCGGACAAAAACAACGACCGGATCGGCATCGGACGTCCCGAACGGTTTCCCACGGTCTCGAATCCCGAATATGCGTTCGCCGAAAACGGCAGCGGCTTCTTCATCGACGAAAAGCACATATTCTACGAATTCGACATCCGGGAGCGCCGTCTGATCTACATCAAGGAGATGAGCGACGAGATGGCGCGCATGGGCAGCGTGTCGAGCATCGTCCGCGACGGCGGCGACTACATCGTCTCGTTCTACACCAACGGCGTCATACGGCTGCGCACCACGCCCGAACAGAGCGTGAAATACGCCACCGAGCACATCAACATCCCCTGCGGCGTCTTTTCGCTGCTGCGCGACGCCCGGCAGGAGATCGTATGGATCGGCACCGACGGACAGGGACTCTACCAGCATACGCGCAACGCCACGGCGTTCCGCTCGATCACCTTCAACCAACTGCCCTACAACCTCTCGAAACCCGTCCGCGCGCTCTACATCGACGACGAGCGGACGCTCTGGGTCGGAACCAAAGGCGAAGGCATCCTGCGCATCGCCGACTTCTACGACCGCAAGGAGTTCACCCCGGCGCACGTGCAGCAGCTCACGGCCGACAACAGCGAGCTGCTCGACAATTCGGTCTACGCCTTCGCCCGCAGCAGACGCAACCTGCTCTGGATCGGCACCGACGGCGAAGGACTGAACTACTATTCGTACGGCGACCGGCGCATCCGCACGCTCCGCACCCCGGCGCCGCTCAAATACATACACGCCCTGTACGAGACTTCGCCCGACACGCTGTGGGTGGCCACGGTGGGCTGCGGCGTATTCCGCGTGACGCTGGGCGGCACGGCGTCGCAACCCTCGATACGCGGGGTCGAGCAACTGCATTTCAACGACGAACTGGAGATCAAGAACTTCTTCTTCACGCTCTACCCCGAAAACGGTTCGGCGATGTGGTTCGGCAACCGCGGCGGCGGCGCAGTCCGCTACGACATCGCCGGCGGCGGCAGCGAAGTCTTCAAGTTCGACGCGGGACGCAGCGCCATCGCCAACGACATCTTCGCCATCCACCGCAGCGGCGACGGCACCATGTGGTTCGGCACCAGCGGCGGGCTGATCGAATTCCGGCGGGATTCGACCTCGCACGTTCCGGGCATCCGCAACACCGTGCACGGCATTCTCGAAGACCGCAAGGGCGACCTCTGGCTGAGCACCAACCGCGGTCTGGTGCAGTACTCGCCCCACACGGGCTACGTGGTGACCTACGGCTATTCGTACGGACTGAACACCATCGAATACAGCGACGGGGCCTGTTTCGCCGACCCCCGGACGGGCACCCTCTTCTTCGGCGGCATCGACGGACTGGTGACAATCGAAGATACGGGCTTCCGCGAGCAGGAGTACAATCCCCCGATGCTGTTCCGCGACATCCGGCTCAACGACGGCATCCGCAACATCGGCGACATGCTCTCCCGCGACGGCGTGCTGACGCTCAGACACGGACAGCGCATCTTCGAGATCACGGTCTCGGCGCTCGACTACGTGAACGGCAGCAACTACAGCTATTACAGCCGTCTGGACGGCTACAACGACCAGTGGACCGGCGCGTCGTCGCAACTCTCGTTCGCCGACCTGCCGGCCGGCACCTACCGGCTCGACGTGCGTTACCGCAACAACATCACCGGGGCCGAAAGTCCGGTCTATTCGCTGCCGATACGTCTCAAACCGGCGTGGTATGCGACCGCGGCGGCCAAATGTCTCTACGTGCTGTTGCTGCTGGCCGTAGTCGGGGGCGTCATCCGCCATTACCTGCTCCGCTACCGACGCCGACGCGCCGAGAAGCTGCAGCGGCTCGAAATCCGCCGCAAGGAGGAGGTTTACGAATCGAAGATGCGCTTCTTCTCGAACATCACGCAGGAGCTGTCAATGCCGCTGACGATGATCTCGGCCCCCTGCCAGCAGATACTCGCCTACCGCAAGGCGGACCCCTATGTGCTCAAATACGCGCAGACCATACGGCAGAACGTCTCGAAGCTCCACGACCTGATCTACATGCTCCACGAGTTCCGCGGCATCCGCACGGGGCAGAACGACGAAAGCGAAAACATCGAGCTGGTTCCCGTGGCCGAGATCGCGCAGAGCATGGTCGAGACCTTCGGCGAATATTCGCAGCAGAACAGCATCCACTGCCAGCTGGACATCGAGCGTAACCTCGTGTGGCCGACCGACCGCGACGGACTTTCGACGATCCTCAACACACTGCTGTCCAATGCCTTCAAGCATACGCCCTACAACGGCGCCGTAAGTCTCACGATCCGCAGCGACAACGGCAAGCTCCTCATCTCGGCCTCCAACGACAGCGTGGGCGTCAATCTCGAAGACATCGAAGCGATTTTCGACCGCTACCGCGTACTCGACTATTTCGAACGCAAGAGCGAGCGCGGCCTCTCGTTTCAGGGCGACCTGCGTCTGGCGATCTGCCACAGCATCGTGGTCCGCATGCAGGGTGAAATCAAGGTCGAAAGCACTCCCAACGCGCAGACGACCTTCACCGTACTGCTGCCGCAGCTGAAAGTCACGGCCGAAAACGCCCCGACCGCAGACAACATCGTGCCCGCGTCCAAAGAATACGGACTGCCCCTGCCGACCGTGACACGGCGCGAATTCCCGTTCGACAAAAACCGCAGGACGGTGTTCATCGTCAACGACAATTCGGAGATCATGAATTTCGTGGCCGAGCTTTTCGCCGCGGACTACAACATCAAGATGCCGTCGGGCAAAACCGAGATGATCGAGTTGCTCAAGCAGATGCACCCCGACATCGTCATCTGCGATGCCCTCTCCGAGCAGTCCGACTGCCTGTCACTCATCCAGTTCATCAAGCAGGGCAAGCTGACCTCGCACATCCCGGTCATCCTGCTCTCGACGGCCCAGCAGATCGACGAGCGCATCAAGGGCGTGGAGTCAGGCGCGGACATCTGCCTGACGCTTCCGTTCAACGTCGAATACCTCAAAGCCGTGGCCGAGCAGCTGCTCCGCCGCAACCGGTCGCTCAAGGACTACTACAAGTCCTCGATCAGCGCCTTCGAGCTTTCCGACGGGCGCATGCTCCATCAGGACGACAAGGAGTTCATCGACCGGATGCTGAAGATCATCAACGACAACATCTCCAACACGGAAATCTCGACCAAATTCATCGCCGACGAACTGGGCGTGAGCATCCGCAACCTCTACCGACGGCTGGAGGGCATCCTCAACCAGACGCCGACCAACATCATCAAGGAGTACCGGCTGGCCAAGGCCGAACAGCTGCTCACGACCACGAAGCTCTCGATCGACGAGATCATCTACAAGGCGGGCTTCGTAAACCGGGGCACCTTCTTCAAATGCTTCTCCGCCAAATACGGCTGCACGCCCAAAGTCTACCGCAAGGAGAAACTCTCGCAGATCCGTCAGGAAGTGGGCGAAGAGAGCGAAGATGCCGCAGACCGGTCGGCGTAACGTCCGGCGGAGTCCGGCATAGTATCCGGCGAAGTTCCGGCATGACAGCGGCCACAGCCACGACACGGCATCCGGCGAAGCTCCGGCATAACAGCCGCAACAGTCACGACATCACATCCGGTGAGGCTCCGGCATAACAGCCGCCACAGCCACGACACGGCATCCGGCATAACATCCGGCGGAGCAGATCAAACGAAGAAAGAGCGGGCCGAAACCCGCTCTTTCTCTTTGCCTGTCCTGAGGACCTTGCGCCCTACTCGATCAGCAGCGCCATGGCCTCGATCATCGTCGAAGCGCTGACCTGCTCGTTCAGACGGCCGTCCCACGAAGATCCCGGCTCGCCCCAGAATCCGCCGAAGAACCACTTCGATCCCTCCGACTTGTCCACGCCGTCGCGCCAGCAGACCAGCCCGTTGTAGATCAGGAACTCCTCGATCTCCCGGCGCAGCCCCGCATCGGCCTTATCGACCGAAGCGTCCTTCCAGACGTTCATCGCATAGCGGACGAAAATCCCCTTGAAAAGCGCGTTGTCGCCCGAACCTTCGTTGTTCAGCACCCCGTTGGTCACCATCGACTTCATGGTGTAACGCGCGGCGCGCGCGGCGTCGGTCATGTATTTGGCGTCGCCCGTGGCCTTGTAAAGCTCGTGCGCGGCGCCCATGAACGTACCCTGATTATAGGTCAGCGCGCCGCCGTTGATCACGCCGTTCTTCATGTTGTCGGACACGGCGCCCGTCAGCGGATTGTAGAGCGTCGAGCTGAGCCAGTTGTAAATCTTCTTCGCATCGGCCAGATACTGATCCCTCTCGGCTCCTTCGGGGCTGTTGGCCCACAGGCGCATGGCGCAGAGGGCGCCCGGACCGTTCGAGCAGGCGTTCTTGCTGTTCTCGGCGTCGAAGCTCCAGCGGATGCCGCCGCCGTTCTCGTCTTCGGTCCAGCGGGCGATCACTGTCTCCTCGTAGGTCTTGCGAGCGGCGTCGAGGTACTTCTGCACTCCGGTAGCCTCGTACATGCGGATCAGCGTCAGGATGATCCACTCCGAGTCGTCGGTGTAGGCATTGCCGAAACCGTAAGTTCCCCAATAGCTGTTGCCGTAGTTGTTGCCCTTGTTGTCGTACCATTTGGACATGTAGCCGGCATAGGTGCTCCGGCGGGCGTCGCCTTCGGGAATACGCAGGTAAGCGTCGATGAGCACGTCCATCGCATGCGCCTGCGGCCAGTAGCAGTAGGTCGATTCGTTCGTGCGGTCCTGATCGGTATACCAGAAGGTGCCGCGGTCGGTATTCATGAAATTCTCGATCAGCTTCTCGTCGATCTTGTCGGCATGGGCGGTCCAGTCCTCCCCATAAGCGGGTTCGAGCTTCTCGGCC
>UMHT01048933.1_pt1 | contig 17078 bp, 14 predicted proteins | sample 1965601 | NCBI WGS metagenome assembly UMHT01 (sample SAMEA4836105, study PRJEB28245) | human gut metagenome | biome: gut microbiome; material: fecal sample | place: Denmark | collected 2008 | reverse complement strand
AGCTTAATCCGCTTTTAAACGATACCGGAAGGCTTTCGACATTGCTCCATGAAGTTGGACATGAATTGCTTCATTTTTCTGCTAAAAGTAATAAGATGTCGATTGAACAGAAAGAAATCGAAGCTGATATTTTCAGTATGCTGATGTTACGAAGATACGGTTTTGAAATACCGGATAGCCGCAGTAAGCATTTCGTAGATAATTATCGTAGCCTGGATGATAAAGACGGAAAACTTCTGCAGGAATCATTTGACCGTGTAATGAAAGAATACAGTAAAACCGTTCAATTAATTTCAACTGAATTTGCTGCGGAGATGCAAGCAACTGAAGAAGTCAGCAATCAGATAACGATGGTTATGGGATGATTTTTAATTGTCGCCATTGGCGGCAATTAAATAGGCTGTCGTTCAGGCAGCCTGTGTATGAGAGCAACAGTGTAAAGCCGGTGCAATTCCGGCAGCTCTCAAGGAACGACAAGAGGTAGAAGAACGTTTTAAAGCGTGCTTATGATGGGAATTGTGATTATGTCGTTTCTTTTGCAACGGACAGTGATAGCTACACTGTAGGACGGAAAAGTAAGCCTGCCGTCCTTTCCCGTTGCTTTTAAATTTAAAAAGGCTTAAATTTAACAGCTGCTTTATGCAGCAGAAAGAGGTTTACCATGAGAAAAACAAAAATTATCGCAGTTGCAAATCAGAAAGGCGGTGTCGGCAAAACAACTACAGTTGTAAATATAGCTGCAAATCTTTCAAGAAACGGAATGAAGGTACTATGTATCGATCTTGACGGTCAGGGAAATTTGTCGGATTATCTAGGCTTTTCAGGTGAAAATGAAGAAATAGTAATAACTGACCTGCTTACCGCAGAAATGTCACGCAAGCTTTCAGATGAGGTCATAGAACAGGCAATCCTGACGAGCAAATCCGACAACGTTGATTACATTCCATCTGACATAACTCTTTCAACAGCGGATATGTTCCTTGCTACAGCAATAGGACGTGAAATGATACTCCGCAGGCTGCTTCTTCACAAGGTGTTTAACAGGTATGACTATATCCTGATAGATTGTCTTCCATCGCTCGGCGTGTTGGTAGTAAACGCACTGGTAGCCGCAGACGGCATTTTGATACCGGTGCAGACACAAAAATTTGCGCTCAACGGCATTGTTCAGTTTGAAGAAATAATGACACTTGCAAAAGAACTTAATCCTACGTTGACACTGTATGGAGTTATCGAAACAATGACCGATAACACACGAATGGCAAAGGCGGTTGATGAAGCGTTGACCGAAAGATACGGTAATCTCGTTTTCAACAGCCGTATATCAAAAAGCGTTATGGCGAGCAATAGTACCGCAGAACAAAGAGCAATGACTATAAATACAAAGCTCGGCAGTCAATATGCAGATCTTACAAACGAATTTATAGGAAGGTGCAAATAAAATGGCTTTTGATTTTTCCAATATTAAAGCAAAAGGAAAGCTCAGCGGGCTTTCCTTTTATTCCTCGGTGTCAGATAACGATAGTGTACATGAGATACCCTTAGATCTTATAGACAGCTTTGAAGGACATCCGTTTTCAGTCGTTGATAACGATGATATGGTACAACTTGCAGAAAGCGTAAAGCACAATGGTATCATGAATCCGGCGATAGTACGTGAAAAAGGCAGCGGCAGATACGAACTGATAAGCGGTCACCGGCGCAAAAGAGCCTGTGAGCTTGCCGGGCTTAAAACACTCAAAGCGTATGTAAAGCAGTTAACGGATGAAGAAGCAACTATCATAATGGTTGACAGCAATCTTCAGCGAGAAAAGATATTGCCAAGTGAAAGAGCTTTTGCTTATAAAATGAAATATGAAGTACTTAAAAAAAGTGTTGGCAGACCCACAACCGATAAATTGTCGCCAGTGGCGACAAAAAGCGGTCGTACTGATGAACAAATCGGAGATATGTTCGGAGAGAGTAAGGACACCGTTCGCAGATACATTCGGCTTACATATCTTATCAAAGAAATCCGTGATATGGTTGATGATGATAAGCTGTCAATCAGAGCCGCAGTTGAAATATCTTATATCGAACCGGCAAAACAAGCTATACTCGTACCGTTTATGCAGAAATATGATGTAACAATCAATAAAGCCGCCGAGCTCAGAGAATGGTTTGACAACGGCGGTTTAACGGATAACGAAACCGTCACTTCCCTTTTTACTGATAAATCAGCAAATAAGGAATCTTCTCATAAACCGCCGAATGCTATTAAATATAAGCAGATAAAATCGTACATTCCCGATTCCGTTCTTAAAGAAGACTATCAGAGTTATGTTATAAAAGCGCTACTCTTCTACAAAGAAAACAGTGAAGATATTTGAATGTACGATAAAATATTACTTGAAAAGACAAATAAGAATAACATTTGATATTTACGGTCAAATATGATAGAATGGAGAAAAATATGATATTGTTTACTGTAACATTAATTGCTTACATTTTCAATACAGTTTTTAATTTGCTGGCATTATTCAAGGCGAAAAATAAAAAACAAACAATCAAATCTGATACGACTGACACTCCGCTTTATATTTTAATGATTGTAAATTTTCTTTTGGTGCCTGATATAATGTTTAATGTCACAATTACGATAATAAATCTGGTGAACATTCTCCTTGATACATTCAGATTTATACGCAACCCACTCAATAACAAGAGCCTTCTTATCAACGTTACGATTAACATAAGTTACATTCTTCTAAGTTTTCTGTTATTGGGTGTATGTATCCAAAAAAGTGTCAAAATTGTCGCCACTGGCGGCAATTTGCTTTTATGAGTTCTTTGAACTGGAAAATCGTACTTAAATTAAAGGCTATTTATAATCATAGTTCTTTCTTCTCTAATTTGCGAGATTAATTCTTCGGATGACTTTTCTATAGAAAGAGTGTTTTTAAGTTCTTCAATTTCAGAAAAGCAATTAACGGAAATATTATCTAGGATGTATGCTTCAAAGGTGATTGTAGAATAGATCATAGTAAAAATTTGATAGTCGCCATTGTAACCTTGAAGAATCACATGCATTATAGAATAGTTAGAATTACTATTACTGAATTTGTTCATGTGAAAAGAAATTTGATTTTGAGTAGTATAATCTAACACTAATAATTCTCCGTACTTGAAACGATATCCCAAATTGCTCTGCCCATCTGAATTTAAATTATATCGTGGGAATAATCTCATGTCTACGCCTTCGTCGCCGCACGATGCGAAAATTACATTACAATATTCTCCGGAAATATAAAGAGGGTCAAAATTTATTTTAAATGACATTATATTATAATTAAAATTTGGACGTTCTTTGTTCACTTGAGCCTCTACTACATGCAATTCTTGATTTTTTAATTCTATTGCTATTGGATTCTCCACAGATAATTGATAATTTAAATGTGAATTCTTTGTAGCAAATTCGTTTGCAATTTTTCCAATCCAAATAGCACAAACCAAACTCAACACTGACAGAATAACAGAAATTAATGATAATATATTTGAATAGAGCGAGTCGTTGAATTCAGCTTGTGTCTTATTTTTATTGCTAGGTGTATTTTGATATTTACTCATAGATAGCTCCTTGTTTATAGCGTTAGCTATATTATACATTAGATTACATCTAAAGTCAATTGAAATATGATGTTATGAATTTTATATAATACAATTTGCTGAAACTGAAACTATTTCAGTTAAATCCGAACTTTCAACAGTTGTGACAATTACCAATATAATGGATTAAGATTTGTTTGTATTTTCGCTGATAATATGTTTACTATCAAATCAAAATATGATATACTAAAGATAGTAAATACTGCGAAAGAAGAAAAGGAGGACCCAAAAATGAAACGTAAACGTACCCACACCATACTCGCAACAATAACCCTTATCAGCGTAATACTGACCAGTGCTTGCTCGGCAGGCAGTGCAAGCAGCACAACGTCCTCTGCACCCGAAACGGCAGTGACAACTACCGCTCCGGCAGTGACGGGAACAGTGATGGATAGGATTGACGAGCCGAAAGCAGAAACAACTACTGCTCAGACCACAGCTATCACAGCAGTGACCACCGCAAAGCCGCAGGAAACAAAAAAGGCGGAAACGACAGCAGCTACAGCAGTCACCACGGCAAAGCCAAAGCCGGCAACGACAACAACCGCCGCCACAACAAAGCCTGCACCCGAATGGACAGAAACAAAAGCAAGCGGTACAAAGTACGTCAACACCGACTGCTACAGCCGTAAGAAAGCCGTACTCGGCGCTGACACAGTTAAGCTGTACAGCGTGAACGACAAGGTGACAGTGACAGCCAAGACCGATACAGGCTACTTCAAACTTTCTGACGGTAGCTTTATACACAGTGATTATCTGAGCGACAGTAAGGTTACTGTTGCTGCTTCAAAACCTGCTCAGAACAATAAGCCTCAGCAGACAATAACGAAGAAACAGGAAAATAAGCCTGCCGAAGATAACTGGAGATTTACAAAGCAGGATTGTGAAGATATATTAAAGGCTTGCGAAAAGTACGCAAAGGATAATGGATACGCATTTTTCAAACCCTCAGATGTTGGTACAACAAAGGGCAAAGTATATCAACACAGCACTTGGACGCAGGTTTATTCCAATCATCCCGATAGTTTGTATTCCAAAAAACAAGCTATAGAATATCTTTGCCAGTTCTATGAATTTAATGAAAGTCAAGGTTTTTCTACTTGCATAGACTACTGCCTTGCAAGCGAATATTGCCAATGGGCAAAAGAACACTGGGGCATTGATATTAGCAATGATACCGCCTGCCAGGACTTGACGGCTTATGTATTCTTCCCGTGTATGGGTTAAAGACAAATAATAAAAGCAAACAACTGAATATATTAGAGCTTTGAAATTAACTGTTCAAAGCTCTTTTCTTTTTTCCGAAGGTACAAATAAATACGAAAACTCAAAGCAGTCTTTTCATAGGACTGCTTTTTTATATATACAAATGCAAACCAAGAAAGGAAATCGGTATGAAAAACAAACTCAGAAAAATGTTGAGCTTAGTTTTATCTGTCGTTATTGCTATGTCGGCAATAAGCCTGAACACATTTGCGGCTACAATAATGAATATCGTAAACGGCTCAAATCAGAAGTTATATGTTGACTGGTACGATTATTCATATAACTTCAACGGCAGACTGAACACAAGCACATACGGACAGATAATCAAACTCAATGTTGGTAGCCCAACAGGACAGGTAGCGTATTGTATTCAGTCCTCAAAGGATGCTTGGACAAGCGATTATACGGCACAAAAGACCTACAATTTGTTGTCGTTAACGCAACAGCAGAATTTAAAACACGCTCTGATTTATGGCTATCAGGGTACAACAAAATATGGCTACAACGCTGATACTGAACGTATCGCAACGTCGATCGTCACCTGGAATATCTGTGACGGTTGGTTCAACAACTCTTCCGAAAGCACGGCTGTCGGTATATTCACCGAGGATATGTCAAGCTCTATGGCTACAAATGTCAAGGCTTGCTATAACAAGATCAAAGAGCAGATGTTAAGCCATCTTACTATACCGTCTTACGCTGTAAAGCCTACAGTAACAAATGTGCCAAAGCAGAAAATGACGACTAACAGCGATGGAACATTCACAATAACGCTGACTGATAGTAAAAATGTGTCTAAGTATTATGACTGGCAGACGGCAATTAAAAAATACAGCTATCTTTCGATAATTACAGACACCGAAGGAAAGCTCGTTATAAAGTCAACAAAGCCTATACCATCCAGCTCGGCTATAACGCTTACAGCTGAACGTAATAGCAGTAAGTATCAGAATAATATAGTTGATGTTGCACCGATGTATATGATCTCCGGTAGCGGCTCGCAGAGTTCTGCAACATTCGTAACAGACCGAGACCCCAGCACCGCAAAAATTGCTATTTATTCTGACAGTTTAGGCACAGCTCAGATCAAGAAAGTTTGGGAACACAAGCACGACAGCTCAAGCACACAGGCAAGCAACAGCGACATCTATTTCACGATAAAGAATAGTTCGGGTTCGGCCGTGAAGGCTACAGGCAAGGCAGGCTCGTATACCTACTCTGCAAGCGGTTCCGTAACTAAGTTCAAGCTCAACAGCAGTAACACTTTTTTAGTAAAATCGTTACCTGCAGGAACGTATACGGTCTACGAATTTGGTAATGACGGCAACGGTATACCGAATTATACAAGAAAGAATCTCAGTCAAACAGTAACCGTTACAGCCGGAGGCACAGGAACAGTTACTTTCAAAAATACGAGAAATACCGGTACGGGCAAGGTTATAAAGACTTGGGTAGACACCAACGGTAACGCAATAGAAGCAAGTAACTGCATTTCGAATAATCAGCAGATATATTTCCGTATCAAAAACGCTGACGGAAAATATATAACTATCAACGGTACGAAGTACAGCGGCTCATATTCTTTTGCCGGAACAACAACTAAAGCTACATCGCTGTATGTTAATCCCGGTACAGGTACTTTCACAGTTTCTGACCTGCCTACAGGCAAGTATACCGTATATGAGTACGGCTCACCGGAGGGTTATTCTGTCAACAAAGCATCTCAGACAATTACCATCTCAAAAGATAAAACGTCGTCCGTTTCTTTCGTAAACAGCGAGGACAGCGGTACGGCTCAGATAAAGAAAGTATGGCTTTCTGATACTACATTGACCGCTACTCAGATAGCAAACCTCGAAAAGAATGTTTACTTTACTGTCAAGGACTCTGACGGTAAGTATATCAAGGTTACAGGCTCGGCAGGAGCGTATGTTTATGCCGGCACTCAGACTTCCGCAAATAATATGAAACTCAGAGGCAGTAAGTTTAATGTAAGCAAGTTACCGTTGGGAACATACACTGTAACAGAGATTAATAATGCAAGTGGGTACACACCTAAATCACAGACAAAGACGGTCACAATTGCCAATAAGGGCGAAACAAAGTCAGTATCCTTTACGAATAAATCAACGCCTGTTGTAGTTATCCGTAAGCACTTCAGCGATGAGGACAATCTGACAGAAGCACAGCTCAAAGAACAGTATGCTAAAGTTACCGTAAATCTGCAGGTGCTTGGCTACAGCGGAAGTGTTTCCTCGAATCCGCCGGCAGGATACTATGTAGAATTTACCGGAACAAAAGGCAACTACACATTCAAAGGTATCTCTGCTACCAAAACATCAGCGACAGATCTCAAGCTGAACGAAAACGGCGAAATGACTATATCGTTCGGCACTAACACCGCTCCGTATTACTTGGCTGTAATCGAAACGTACAGCGGTACGGATTACGATGTTGATAACCGGGACCAGCGTATTGACCTGGGCAATGGTGATCCGAATGCTGTAATCGACCTTGATGACATTGAGCTTGACAATCAGCTTAAGACAGGTTCTGTGCAGATTGACAAGCAGTTTTTAAATGAAAACGGTGCTATAGAAAATATCCCCGATGACAAACTTGCCGAGGTCGCTTTTAAAATCAAGCACAACGGCAAATATCTCACCTTTACAGGTAGCGACGGTATCTACACATATAAAGGCGAGAACAATACGGGTACTGAATTAAAGCTGAACAAAGCCACATATAACTTTATTGCAAATGAGCTTCCCGCAAGACAAGAATACACAGTGTATGAAGTAAGCGGTACAACAGGTTACAGCTTCTCAATCGACCCCGTGACTTTCACTATCACTCCTGCTGGCTCGGTTAAAAAGGTATTCACCAACAAGGCAATGACGGGTACGATAAGTATTGTAAAACACAGTGCGGACGGTGTTCTTTCCGGCTGGCAGTTCCGTGTTACAGGCACAGCCAAGACCGGACAGAGCTACGATAAGACCTTTACTACCGATGCAAAGGGTACAATCACAATCAGTAATATCCGTATCGGTGATTACAAGGTTACAGAGGTCAAGACAGGTAAAACGGTCGGTTATATTACCGAGAACAGCAAAGACCTTGAGGTCAAGACCGATACTGTAACAACTGTTAACTTCGAGAACAAGCCGTATGCGAATATCGTTATCAACAAGGTTGACGCAAAGACCGGCGAAAAGGTAACCGGAGCTACATTCGGTATCTATACCGACAGCACTTGCAAGACTACAGCAAAGGCGTATAAGTCGGACGCTGACAGCACACTTGTAAATGCAGAGATTACCGAAACAGCCACAGGAGTGTATACTTGCAATTATCTCCCCATAAGCAGTGCAACAGGCACAACTTACTATGTCAAGGAGCTTACAGCTCCCGAAGGCTACTACCTTGATACAAACGTACACGCTGTAACTCTTAAAACAGCAAATGCTACTGTATCGGTAAGCAATGAAATCGGAAAATCCGACTTCAACGAATATCCTTACGGTCACGCAACTGTAATAAAGGAATGGAAACTTGACAATAGTACAGCAGATATGACAGCCGATGAAGTCGCACAGATGAAGGCAGAGCTTGAAAAGAGCCTGTATTTCACTGTAAAGGACAGCAACGGCAAGTACATCACAGCTACAGGTGCAGACGGCGTATACACATATAACGGCGAAAGCACATCAGAATTCAAGTATGTTCTGAAGAACAGCACATTTACAATCGCAGAACTGCCTACAGGTGACTATACGATTACAGAGTATAGCACACTTCTTGACTACACAATCAAGTCGGAAAATCCCGTAAAGATAACTGTAGTAAGAAATCAGACAGCAACAGCAACGTTCATCAATGAACGTGACACAGGCAACGCAAGTATCGTGAAGAAATGGACAAACCCCAACGGGCTGACATCAGCTCAGAAGGCAGAGCTTGAAAAGAATGTGTACTTCACCGTAAAGAACGCTGACGGTGCATACTTAAATGCGGTATCAAAGAACGGCAAGTATGTATATAACGGCAGTCAGACAGCTGAAGCACGCTTTATGCTGACAAACGGCAAGTTTGAGCTTACAGAGTTGCCGACAGGCAAGTACACGATAACCGAAATCAGCAACGCTGAGGGTTATCTGCCCAAGACGCAGGTCAAGACGATCACGGTAACTAAGGACGCAACTGCAAGTGCAGAGTTTGTCAATAAGGTTATTGTAGGAAATGTAACATTGACAAAGGTCGATGAGGACTATCCCGAAAATAAATTGACAGGTGCTGTATTTACAGTTTATAAATCGGACAAGAAAACCGTAGTCGGCACAATGAAAGAAACCGAAACAGGCGTGTACAGCCTTGAGGGACTTGTATACGGCGAATACTATGTGCAGGAAACAAAGGCTCCGAAATACTTCGTCCGTGATGTGAATTTCTACTATTTCCAGATCGTAAATGACGGCGAAACCGTAGAAGTATCTAACGATGAGCTTGGCAAGGGTACATTTATCAACTCACCTCAGAAGGGCGAAATCAAGATAGTAAAGACATCGTACAACAATAAGGTTGAAGGCTTCAAATTTGAGGTTTCCGGTACAACATACACCGGACAGACTTTCAAGAAAACATACACAACTGATAAGGATGGTATTATAAGAATAACTGACCTGAGAGCAGGCGAGTATACCATTCACGAAGTCAAGGATTCTGCTTCGGCAGGCTATCTATTACCTGAAGATAAACAGCTGACGATCGACCGTGACGGTGCAATGCTCGTTGCCAAAATGCACAACGATAAAATACCTGATAATCCTCCGACAGGTGCAGGCGAGGACGGCTTTATGCAGACGGCGGTTATTATCATATCAACGGTAATGATGAGTGCGGCTGTTGTGCTTGCATTCCCGTTATCGAAGCGTAAGAGAAAACGCTAAGCAGCATTAAAATTTTATTGTCACCGGGCGGCAGAAAAGCTCTGCCGCCTTTGTGGTGGCGATTAAAGGAGGAGAAAGATGAAGAATATAGAAAGAATGCTCAGTAGTTGCGGAATTACCTATGAAGTGTTACCTGAAAACGATAGTCTGAATAAGTTAGCAAAATCACTAAGGAAAAAGATAATTTTCGATATGCTGAAAGATGATAGAACGCTGTTTTTTTATGTTGCTGTATTGCTCGTTACTATGGCACTGTCGTTTATTAAAGGATACCCTGTTCCTGCGTTGTTTGTTACGATTTTATTTGTTATTATCATCGTACCCGTGCAATTGATATTGATCTTCAAATACATAAAAGATGTTAAAAACCTATATAAAAACAGAGCGTTCTATAAGTTGCTTATCAGTAAACATAATACCGATGAGTTCATAAAGGAAATATACAATAACTCATCTCGGACGGCATACAAAACTAACGGTAAACCGTATATGAAAAACCAAATATACACATATAATAGCAATCAAAACAATTGTGAGATAATTTTAATAACTTTTGGAAATTGCAATGATTTGAGCAAAGTGCCGATGATGATTGCTGATATGTAAGTCTTAAAACATGGGATTAAATTATTATAACGGACTGGAAAATTTATCATGTAACTTTTTGATTCCGAATGACAATATACAAATTATCGTAGTCCATACAATACATGTAGTATGAAAAGAAGTAATAAAAGATAAAGTGGTAAGCAGAAAATCTGTTATAAATAGTTTGTAATTCAGCAAAATGTGTACAAGGTAAAAAATTACAAACGAAATTTTGCAAACTCCTATAGTTTCAAAATACGCCTTGCGAAACGTATAGTGATAATCAGGCTGATGCTTTAAGTCACATTCTATATTATAACTATCACGCCACAAACGTAAAGTTAATGTCGATAAGAGCCCAAAAAAGAAAAAGCAATTAAATGCAATCACGTCTATCAATTCAAGTACTTTAGCATCACCAAAAATATTTACCGACAAATTATCCATTATTTCGCAAAACTCACTTTGATATAAATTAATTGAGAAATGCAAAATAAGCAAAGTCACAAATAATAATGCGAATGAAGGTCGTAATGTTTCAAACGCCTTGCTGACAGTGTCAAAAATTTTTGTTATCATTTTATTCTCCTTTTCTTTTTATAATAACATGATTTTTGTGTGTTTTCAAGTGCAAAACTATTTTATGAAAGGATGTGATTCCCATGCAGATATAAATTGTCGCCACTGGCGACAATAAAAATCAACATATTTGTCAGAGCGTTAACCGCTCTTATTTTTTTATCTGAAAGGAATATTATTATGAAAAAAGCAAAAGTGCTTGCAACATTTCTTGTTGCGCTTATAACCGTAACAGCTCTCTCAACTGTATGCTTTGCTGCCGGAAGTGCCGATGTAGCCGGTGCCATTACAAGTACATGGGACGGCATGAAAGGTCAGATTAAGACAATCGTAAATGATGTGGTGTTCCCTATACTCGATGGCGTACTCGGTATTTTGTTAATTGTATTCATTACAAAAAGTGCTATTTCCTATAAGCGTAACGGCGAATTTGATATAATAGCACCGGCTGTATGCCTGGGTGGATTGCTATTTGTTCTTACTGCACCCCTTTATATTTGGAACATCATTCCGTGGTAATGCTTGCAGCAGTATTAAATAATTCAATATTGAAAAAAGGCTTTTGGGTATAATAGCTCACAAGCCTTTTTCCTTTTTGAAACAGAAAGGAGTCAGAAATGGCAAAATACAGACGTATTACCGAAGAACAGCGAACAACCGCAAATTCAACGGATCTGTACAGTTTTCTCACGTCACATGGCGAACAATTACAAAGACATGGCAGCGGGTATAAGCTTGTATATACTGAAAACGGACAGAAGCATGACAGTATAACCATTAACGGAAATCAGTGGTATGATCATAAAAATCAGATTGGTGGCGGTGCTATAAAATTTGTCGAGAATTATTACGGTTCTTCTTATCCTGAAGCCGTAGAAATGCTATTAGGGTTTTCATCAGTTCCTTCATCAAATATAACACGAGTATCAAATGTTAATACGCAATTACCGATTAGAAAGGAATTTAAGTTACCGAAAGCCAACAGCGATATGAAACGAGTTTTTGCATACCTAACAAAAACCCGGCACATATCAGGCGACATTGTTTCTTTTTTTGCTCATAAGAAGATGATCTATGAAAGTCTTGAATATTACAACGATAAAACTACAGGTGAACAAAAAGAAACGCACAATGTTGTGTTTCTCGGCAGAGATAAGGAGGGTACTGCCAAGCAGGCTAATAAACGCTCGATTGCCACATACGGCAAAAGTTTTCGCATGACAGTCTCCGGATCTGATACTAATTTCAGTTTTTGCCATATCGGCACTGATGATATGATATTAGTCTTCGAAGCACCGATAGATATGTTGTCATTTATAACGTTATATCCGGCTGATTGGCAAAAGCATAGCTATATAGCTCTTGACGGTATTTCAGAGCGTTCGCTTCTTCAGGCGTTGTCAGACTATCCTCATCTTCAGCATGTAGTTTTATGTACGGACAACGATGAAGGTGGAATAGACGCTGCCGAACGAATACGAGATATACTTTATTCAAAAGGCTATCAGCATATCGGACGGGCAACTTCACAGGCAAAAGACTGGAACGAAGACCTTAAACATAATTATGGCGAAGAATATATTCCGGCAAATGTTCACCCGCTGAAAAATGCTGTTGCTAATGTTGTAGATGAAATCGAGCCGCAAAATGATACATTATCACCCGGATTTGAAGATTTGCTTGCAGAAGGACTGTATACCGATATAGCCGCTCTTGCACTGGATCATAGTGTTCAAACACTGAAACTTGATGATTCGACGATTGACTATACCGCTATGTATGAAAAACTAGCCAATCGTATCAATAAAGATTTCAGAGCATATAGAGAAAAAGGTAAGCCGCAAACAAAAATCGAGCAATTGACCGAACAAATTAAATGTGCATTTAAAATAGGAGAAACCGACACGTGTAAAAGCGTTGCAAAACGTTTCTATGAAATAGCGCAAACAGCAGTATCGATTGAAGCAAGCATGACTCTTGAAATGCAACAGGCACAATCGGAAATCATTGCTGAAACTGCCGTTATGACGATGGGAGGTTGATAATATGCAACAGTATGTATTTATAGTTATTATAGCAATTGTCTTTTTGGCTATGATAATATTCGCTGTTTTAGGGAAGAATTACAGCCTTGACAAAATCAAGGCTCGCAAGGTCGGTAACGGACAGCACGGAACCGCTCACTGGGCGGAACACAAGGAAATTTCACAAAACTTTTCAATTCTAAAATATGAGCCGCAATTATGGCGTATGGGTGCTTGCAGACCAACAATTGACGGAACAATAGTCGGTTTTGAAAAAAAGGGGAAAGATACATACGCATTGATTGATACAAGTGATGTACATACATTGATGATTGCAGCTGCAGGAACAGGTAAAACCACATTCTTTCTTGAACCTAACATTGAATACTGCTGTGCGGCAGGTATGAGTTTTATAAGTACTGATACAAAAGGAGATATATACAGAAATTGCGGTTATGTAGCCGCAAAACGTTACGGTTATAAAATATCAGTGATAGATCTGCGGAATCCGCTTAAATCAGATGGATTTAATCTGTTACATCTTGTAAAAAAATATATGGATGAACACAAAAATAATCCTTTGAATATCAGCGCAAAAGCCAAATCAGAGCGATACGCAAAAATCGTTGCCGACAGTATAATTGCCGCCGATGGCGACAAATACGGAGCAAACACATACTTCTATGATGCTGCAAAGGGATTAATAGCAGCCCTGATTCTGATTATTGCCGAATACGGAAATGACAAAGAATGTCATATAGTGTCCGTGCTGAAACTGATGATAGAGTTGTTAGAAGCAAAACCACAGAAAAAGTCACAACTTAAATCGGAAACATACTTTGCTGATCTGATTAAATTGCTACCGCCGGAACATAAAGCAAGATGGTTATCAGGTGCGGCGATTAACAATGCAGATCAAGCAGCACTCTCGGTCATCTCTACTGCCCTGTCACGTTTAAATTCACTCATTGACACAGAAACCGAACAGATTTTATGCTTTAACACAGCAATCGATACTGAAACACTCTGTAAAGAAAAATGTGCTGTATTTATTGTACTTCCCGAAGAAGACAGAACAAAGTATGTAATTGCTAATCTGATTATAGAACAAATCAGCCGAGAAATATACCATATTGCCGATGAAAACGGCGGTCATTTAGATAAACGTATAATGATATATTTCGAGGAGTTTGGCACAATGCCGCCAATAAGCGGAGTTGAAGCAATGTTCTCCGCCCTGCGCTCACGTTCAGTGTCTATCGTTGCAATTATACAATCTTTCGCACAACTTGAAAAAAACTATGGAAAGCAAGGGTCTGAAATCATCGTTGATAACACACAACTAATGCTGTTTGGCGGTTTTGCTCCCGGTAGTTCTTCTGCCGAAAAGCTATCAAAAGACCTCGGGAAGCAGACTATTCTGACAGGTAGTATTTCTAAAGGCAACGGAGGCAAAAACAGCGGTCACCAATCTCAGCAATTACAGATGACGGGACGAGAATTAATTACAGCCGATGAGCTGAAGTGCTTGCCAAAAGGAACATTTATTTGTACTAAAACAGGAATGTCGCCGTTCAAAGTGCAGCTTCTGTTTTACGAAAAACTTGGCATACGCTACGATGAAAAGCTGAACGCTGAGATTAAAGAGGTTAAAACAGTATATTATGCTGATCGAAAATCGATTAGCAAAGTAATTAAAAAACAGCATATCGATGAGCAGGAGAATGAAATGAATAAAGAAGAAAATGTAAGCGATATTAACGAGCTTATAACCGATTACTCGCTTGAAGAAGATGATATTTTCACAGAAACTCCTTCAAGCAAAAAAATGATACGAACATAAGGAGGGTTTAAGTATGGGCTGGCTATTTGACGTACTCGGAATTTCAGTTGATGGATTCGTTTCAAGCATATTTAATGGTATTATTAACTGGATTTATGAAGTTATTTTCAGTGTTATAAAAGTTGTTTTCACCAAGATAAATGAAACCGGATCTGATCTGTTTCGCCTTCCTTGGGTTCAATCGCTTGTTAATTTCTTCTACATACTCGGCTGGGCGTTATTTGCAATCGGATTAGTTGTATCAATATCGGATATGGTTATCGAATACAGCAACGGCAAAGGCGATGTAAAGACAACTGCTATAAATTGGTTAAAAGCGGTTTTGGCAGTAAGTCTATTTACTATATTGCCGGAACGTTTATATAATTTTGCAGTATATACTCAAGATTCTGTTTCCCGTTCAATAATTGATCAGGTAACCGATGAGAATTATTATCATCATCTTGTAGAATTTAACGTCAATTTTGTTAATGTGATATTCATTTTAATGATATTGTACGCAACCGTGAAGGTGTTCTTTGCTAACGTTAAAAGAGGCGGTATATTACTTACTCTTATCGGCGTTGGCTCGTTGTATATGCTTAATCTCCCACGAGGCTACAGTGATGGATTCAATGGTTGGATAAAGCAAGTTATAGCATTATGCTTTACGTCATTTATGCAAACTACGCTTTTCTTTACCGGGTTAATTACAATTCAAAGTGATTGGCTCATCGGAACGTGTCTTATTTTGTCTGCTACGGAAGTCCCGCGTATAGCTGACAGATTCGGATTAGATACGTCTATTCGCGGAAATATGATGGCTGTTTCAATGACAGCTAATACGGCATTAAACGGCATGAGATTTATTCGTGCAGTTGCAAAGTAGGTGAAGCAATGAAAAATTATTTGTACCCTAAGAATCTCAAATCGAAAACAAAAATTTTCAAATGGCAGGCACGAGATTTTATTGTTATTGTATTTTTCTCTATAATATGTGTTACGATTCTCGCAAACACATTAAGAGCCGAGCAATTTGTTTTTTTGTTTGTGTATGCAATATTAACGATCGTGACAGAGGAAGATCGTACATTATGCAGCTATGTAACGATTGCTGCAAAGCACTTTTTGTTAGAGCAACAAAAATATCTATGGAAGTGAGGATAATATGAAAATTAAAACGAAAAAGAAAACCGTTCAACAGCTTTTAGGCCTTGAAACTTTCGGCAAATACGGTTTGATAGCCGGAAAAGCCGAGTATGTAGTTTTTTCGATACTACCGTCTAACATTGCCGTTATGTCTTTGGAATCAGTACAAATTAAGATCGAAAAATTAATGGATCTTCTTACTGCTTTTCCAAATATACAGATTTTCTGCACAGATGGCTGCGAATGTTTTGACAACAACAAAATATTTATAAGCACTCGTATAGACGACGAGGAAAATAACGCTGTTCGTGAATTGCTCACTAAAGATCTCGAACATATGGAAAGTATACAAAGCGAATTGTCGAACTCACGACAGTTTTATCTTGTATACAGATTTCACAATCAATCTAAAGATCTCGTCGGAACGATTGTATCCCGGCTGGAAAAGTGTATGAGCGAATACGATTTTGTTTGCAAACGGCTTGAAAAATCAGATTTAAAACAATTTTTAGCTGTATATTTCGGCATATCATCATATGGTGCTGAAATTGCAGATGTGGAGGGAGCAACAAATGAAAATATGTAATAAAAAAGCGGTTGAGTTGACGCCTGAGCAGGAAGAAGAAATATGCATTCAATCATACTTTGACCGCATTACGCCGTCTGTACTCAGATTTTATCCCGATTATTATATATGCGGCAATAATTATTGCTCTGTATGGGCAATCAGAGAATATGCGCCGAAAACGCAGGAACAGGCAATCTTGTCACATATTGCAGACCACGAAAATGTTACGCTGAAGATATATAATCGCCCGGTTTCAGCGGCTGAACAAAATCAGATTATAGAACACGCCGACAGAAAGAATAACGCTCAGAAGAACACAACGACCAAGCTTGCTGAAGCCATAGACGCTGAGAGCAATCTAAGCGATATGGTGGAAATGCTCACAGACATACGTCGAAATAATGAATCAATGGTCCATACCTCGGTGTTCATTCAATTGAAATCTTCTTCAAAGGAACGGCTGACTGAGCTTCAGGCTGATATTTCAA
>UMHT01028356.1_pt1 | contig 17197 bp, 12 predicted proteins | sample 1965601 | NCBI WGS metagenome assembly UMHT01 (sample SAMEA4836105, study PRJEB28245) | human gut metagenome | biome: gut microbiome; material: fecal sample | place: Denmark | collected 2008 | reverse complement strand
GGACGCTCTGGGCGGCGAGTATCACACCCCGGAGGGCACTTCCATCTGGCTGGCGGATGTGGAACTGGAGCCGTATCAGGCACTGCTGGTAAAAACAAATAAGTAAAGCGGAATACTCCGGTAACTTTCTCTTGGTTGGAAAGTTGCCGGAGTATTTTTGTTTCGCGCAAACTGCAAGGTCACTGGATCATTGAAATGTCGGAGATGATTGCCACCGCCAATGCCACGCGTGCCTGCGCAAAAAATCCCCCCGATACCGGGTATCCGGTATCGGGGGGATCTGTCATTCTGAGGCTTTACGGAGGAAGCGCTCAGAGGTTACTTTTTGGGGAACGCCTTGTTCCAGATCTCAATGGTCTTGAACTTGGGCATCCAGCCGTCCGATTCAAACTTGCCTTCCCGTGCATCCAGCAGACCCTGCTCCACGCACCACTGAGCGGCCTTGGCCTGCTCGGCATCGGTGATGTCTGCAAAGGCGGGCTGTGCGGCGGGTTCGGGCTTGCCCTTCTCAGTCCAGATGAGCAGTGCCAGCTGGCCGCGGTTTGCGGGGATGGCCGCGCCTGCAGGCAGCAGGTCGTTCAGGATGACGCGGGTGGTGATCTCGTAGCCGCCCCAGACGGCTGCACCGCCCAGCGCTGCACCGACCACGATCGCACCAGCTGCGCCTGCGCCGCCGTCGCTGGACTCAGGCTCAACGCCGAAGCCGGGGTCGAGATCTTCGTCCGGATCTACGATCGGATTCATGCCAGAAGCCTTCCAGTGAGCAACAAGCTTCACTTCGCACTCAGGCACCTCGAAGGAGATGGTCGGGCTGTGGATGTCACCGATATCGAGGTCTGTCGGGATGACCTCCCAGTAATCGAACTCCATGCCGGGGAAAGTCTCTTCGTCGATCTTGGCCGTGATGGTCGCGGTCTTGCCGACCTTTTCCCATGTCTCATCCGAATGCTCGCCGATACCCTCTTCAAACTTTGCGGGAACACTGAAGACGGTAACTCTTGCTTTGTAGTGGGCGGTCAGCTCCACAGCGCCGTTCACCATCTCGAAGGTGGTCTTTTCGTCGTATTCATCGGCCAGGATCACGTTATCGGTGTCCACCGCCCAGTGATCGAAGACCAGACCGTCAGCATAACGATCTTCTGCCTTGATTGTGATGGTCTGTTTTGCCTTGGCGATGTCGGTCTCGCTGAAGTCTTCGTCATAAGCAGTACCGTGGTTCATGGTGATGCTCTGCAGATGCTTATACTTGGCTTCCACGCTTACCGGCTCGTCCGGCATGGTGAAGGCAGTCTTGTCTGCGTTGGGGTCTTCCAGAATGACGTTATCCGGGTCGATCTCCCAGTGGTTGAACTCGTGGCTGTCGCGGTCCTTGGCCACAATGGTGATCTTGTCACCCACCACGGCGCTGGTGATCTCTTTGCCATCGGCATCGTAGGCCGTGCCCTTGCCGTCCACCATGGTGATGGTGTGGTACTCGTCATAAATGGCCTTGATTCTCACGTTCTCGCTCTTCATGGTGAAGTATGCGGTGGTCTTGTCTGCATCGATCAGTCCGACCGTGCCGCTGGTGACTTCCCAGTGGTTGAAGCGGAAGCCTTCGCGCTCAGGAGCCACAAGCACGACCTCTTTGCCGGTCTTCACCTCAACGCGGGTATCCTCGCCGTTGGCGGTGGTATCCGCATCTTCCAGATCAACAAAGTACAGCTGCTTGGGTACTGCAGTGATCTTGATATCAAAGTCGCGCATCTTGAAGGTCAGGTTCGGGTTGCCGCGCTGATCCTCGCGCAGGTTGATATCGGTGCTGTACCAGTAATCAAACTCCTGATCATCCGGCAGATTCGGGGTAAGAGTGATCTGCGTTCCTGCGATTGCTCTGTCCGGCGTTGCATAGCCGCCTTCCACGGTAATGTTATGATAATCGTTGTACACAGCCGTCAGGGTAACGTTGCCCTTGGGCACGGTGAGCGTGAACTCAGGGTTCGTCTTCTGGTCATCTTCCAGATCCCAGCCCTTGGGACCCTTGACTTCCCAGTGATCGAACTTCTTCTCATACGGATCGTACTCGGCCTTGATCTCAACGGTCTCCTCGCGCAGAGCGGTCACACTGTCGGTGCTGTTCACGGTGCCACCGATAACGGTGACCGTGCGCTGCTTCTTGTAGGTCGCAGTGATGGTCACGTCAGTGCCGGCGGGCATTACGAAGCCCTGGTTGTCGGCCTTGGTCAGGTCGAGCTGACTTACAACGTCAGCGTTGTCCACGACCCAGCCGGTGAAGTCCCAGCCGTCGCGGCCTGCAGCCTTGATGTTGTAGGTATTGCCAGCCTCTGCCTCGGTCTTCGTCTCACCGTTCGCATCGATGATGATGATGTAGTAACGCTGCGTGGTCACAGAGGTCAGCTCGACGTTCTTCTCTTCCGTTATCACGAGGTCAAACTCAGAGTCTTCCTCATGACCATTCAGAGAGACGTTGCCCTTCCAGTGGCTGAACTTGCGGTCTTCGGGGAGATCGGCCTTGATATGAACGGTGTCGCCCACAGCAGCAGTGCCGATGGTCTCGCCGTCCACGGTGATGGTGTACAAGGTCTTGTAGTGAGCGGTCAGAGTGATATTGCCCTTCGGCACCGTAATGTTGATGGTTTCATCCATCAGCTTTCTGGTTCCGTCAGGGTCGGTCACTTCCCAGTAATCGAACCGCTGGCCTTCCAGCTTGTCGGCGGTGAAGGTGTAGGTCTCTCCGCGCAGGGCGTCGGTCTTAACGGTCTGGCCAAGGCCATTGTTGACGGTGATGGTGCGGTACCTCATCTGCACTGCTTTCAGGGTCACATTGCCCACAGGCATATTGAACTGGAGGGCGGGGTTTGAGGTATCGATGCTGAAGTTCTCCGGTGCATTGATAACTTCCCACTCGATAAACTTCCAGTCAGCGCCCTTGTCCTCAGGCACGACGGTCACGGGGTCGCCGGACTTCACGCGGGCAGAGACCGCGTTGTTGACAGTGCCGCCCTCCACGGTGATGGTGTACAGGGTCTTGGGCACAGCCTTCAGCACGACGTCTTCGTCCGGCATTGCAAAGGTGAGGGACGGGTTGGTGGCTTCGCTGGTGGTCAGTCTGATCTGTTCGGACTCCCAGTGGTCGAACACGTAGCCCGGGCGGTCGTCCGCAGTAACGGTAACTTTCGTGCCCTCTTTTGCCGAGGTGATATCTGCCGTACCATTTACCACTTCAATTGCATGGAGCTTTGCATAATGCGGGTTCAAGGTAACATTGCTTTCCGGCATCTTGAAGGTGATCCAGTTCTTGTTGACCTGCTTGCCCAGATCAATGCCGGTCGCTTCCCAATTTTCAAACTCCCAGCCGTCCTTGTTCGGTGCCCAAGCTTTGATCGTCTGCCCCGGACGTGCCTTTCCAGCTTCCGTGTCATCCACCTTGATGATAACAGCAGTATCGTTGGAGTTGATGGTGTAGTACATTTTCGGCGTAATGTACACAGCATTTGCTTTTGCGTCGATGGGCTTACCACTCGGGTCGACAGGCGTGCCGTCCACCGTATCAGAGTAGACGTACTTGCCGCCGGAATAGACGATGCTGCTTGCCATGCCGCCCGTGCCATGGTTCTGGATGACGACAGTGGCAGGGCACGCGATCGTAACATCGCCCCTCACGATGTGGTAACCATACGACTCACCCGAGATTGCTACCGTGGAGGCCTGTTTCACCGTCACATCGCCGGCCACGGTGGGGCTTTCTTCAGAAGTAATTTCCACCTTGCCGTCACAGCTGATCTCAACATCGCCGAGGACGGCAACATAGGATTGGGCCGTGACCTTGACGTCCTGTGCATTTGTGACCGTCAGTTTGCCGCTTACAGCTGCTTCACCTGAAGTGCTATTGCACAGTTCAATGTTCACACCCGGGGCATCAATGGTCAGGTCACCCTTGATCCTTCCATTGGACTTCAGGGTATTGGTGACACCGTCGTAGCTCAACTTCCCTGTATTTTCACTGCCCAGGATGCTGCTTATGTTCGCTTCAGTGACCGGCTTTCCATTGACTTTGATGGTCGTCGGAAAACTGTTCTCCTCGCTGAGCAGACTTGAGCTGCGGTAGGAGCCGGTGCTCAACTGCATCAGCGCATCGGTGCTCTCGGCCAGAGCGGGTGCCGACAGGGTGAACATCATGCATCCGGCCAGCGCCGCCGATACTGCACGCCGGATAAGTTTGCCTTGTTTCATGGTATAACCTCCTTTTTTCCCCCCTCGCATTTTTACGGGGGGGGGGTATATATTACAGTATCTTGATTATACCACACTTTACCGGATTTTGGAAGCAAACCTGCGTGAATCGCCCTAAAAGCAGCGTGAAAAGCATGATTTGTGCCGGTTCTGTTGCAGTTGCCCGGCCCGCAAGGCACAGCAAAGCCCCCGGCAGGTTTGCGCCTGCCGGGGGCTTTACTGTGTTATGAAAGATCAATCCTTCTTCTCTGCTGTGCGGGCAAAGAAGTTGGCGAGGATCGCACCGGAAATGTTATGCCACACGGAGAACACAGCGCCGGGAATGGTAGCCAGCGGATACTGTGCAAAGTGTGCGGCGGCCAGACTGGTTGCAAGGCCGGAGTTCTGCATACCCACCTCGATGGAGATCGCGCGGCACTTGGTGGAGTCCAGCTTGAGCAGCTTGCCCACGCCAAAGCCGGTGAGGTAGCCCAGCACATTGTGCAGGATGACCACCACAAGGATCAGCAGACCGCTGGTCATGATCTTGGCGCTGTTGGCGGAGACCACGGCGCAGATGATCAGCACGATGGCGGTAGTGGAGACCAGAGGCAGCACGCGGACAGCTTCCTCGGTGAACTTATGGAAGAAGTGATTGACCACAAAGCCCAGTGCGATGGGCACCAGCACCACCTTGACGATGGACATGAACATGCTCATGGGGTTCACGTCAACACGCTGGCCAGCGTACAGCAGGGTGAGCAGCGGGGTGAGGAACGGAGCCAGCACGGTGGAAACAGCGGTCATGCCAACGGACAGTGCAACGTCGCCCTTGGAAAGGTAGGTCATCACGTTGGAAGAGGTGCCGCCGGGGCAGGTGCCAACCAGGATCACGCCAATGGCCAGCTCGGTGGGCAGGTGGAACACCTGCGTGAGCGCCCATGCCAGAAACGGCATGAGGGTGAACTGTGCAACGCAGCCCACGATCACATCCTTCGGGCGGCTGAACACCACCTTGAAGTCCTCCGGCTTCAGGGTAAGGCCCATGCCGAACATCACGATGCCAAGCAGGTTATTGACCCACGCCGTCTTTACCACGCTGAACGGGCCGGGGAAGAACAGGGCACCCGCGGCCACCACAATAACGATGGCGGCCATGTACTTGCCCACAAAGTCGCTTACTTTTTCCAGTGTTTTCATAATTGTTTCTCCTTTTCCTTCTGACATGCTTTGGGACAAAAGCATCCGCAAAACAAAACGCCCTTGTCCCCTACGGTCTGTAAGAGACAAAGGCGTGTAATATCCTCTGCGGTACCACTCTTATTGCCAGCACAACGCTGACCACTCAGTGCACGTCCAACAACGCGCGGCCCGTGATAACGGGGGCCTGCCGTTCCTGCTTACTGGGGCGCACACCGTCCATTCAGCCGGAAAGCTCGGAGAGGATCTTCCCACGGATGCCCTGCACTGCCTTGCACCAACCGGCAGCTCTCTGCAGCATTCCTTCCGGGTACTTTTTCTCGTCATAGCCGTAATACTCTTGGTGACATGGAGTATACTCCCCTGCAAAGGCAAAGTCAATAGAATGGGGCCTTCTGATTTTTCATGCAGTTCATTTCAGGAGTGAAAGTGGTTCACGCAGCAGACAAAGCAGAACGGCATCGGCACCGACTGCTCCGGCAGGATGACGCGAAGCCATGGTCTAAAGAGTAGGCCGCAATTAAAATCGATGATCTGCCTTTACGGGAAGTGCGAGGGCTTCTCACGCTGGATGGTCTGGCGAGCGGAAGCAGGACGGAGCAGTCGGCGATGCCATCACACAACAAAAGACCGCTCATCTTTTCGGGTGAGCGGTCTTGCTGTTTCTGCGGTTTATTCGCCTTTGGCTTTTGTAAGCAGCATGTGCACGTATTCCGCGCAGGCACCCCAGTCGCGGGCGGCGGCCTTGTCCTTCGGCATCAGGCTGCTGGCAAGGCCCACGCCAAGGCAGCCCGCCTTGCGGAACTCCGGGATGTTCTCCGGCGTTACGCCGCCAATGGCAACATAGTTTGTGTCGTCCTGGAATCCGATAATCTGGGGCAGGAGAAAAACGACCTCTGAGCCGCTTTTTCCTGTCTGATACGCAAAAAAGATCCCGTTCACCCAGAAGTGGACGGGATCTTTTATTGCTTATGGGGCTTTACTGCAGCCGATCAGGCTTTGACGAAGGCAGCTGCTTACTTTGCAGCCAGATACTTGCCCAGCTCGCGGCCCAGCGTCAGGCACATACCAATGCTCACACCGGGGATCGGGGTGATATACTCGGGACCGAAGCGCATACCGCAGGTGTTGCCGGAAGCGTACAGGCCCTCGATAGGCTGATAATCCTCGTTCAGCACCTGCTGGTCATTGGTGGTCACAAAGCCGCCGGTGGTCACCAGTGCAAAGCCCAGACTCGGGGTGGTGACATGGGCGTAGAAGGGAGCCTTTGCAACTGCATTCAGGAAGTGCGGGTCCTTGGCAAAGTCGCTGTCGTAGCCCTCGGCGCAAACCTTATTGTACTGCTCCACAGTAGCGGAAAGGGCTGCAGGCTCCACACCGATGTACTCGGCCAGCTGCTCGATGGTGTCGGTGCAGTACCAGCCGTTGGCGCCCTCGGCACCCGCAGCCTTTGCGGCCTCAAAGTTGCCCTTCATGGCTTCCACCACAGCGGGCATGTCGTACTCGAATGCCTGATGGCCGGGGAAGCCGCGCAGGATTTGGGTCTCATAGGTGCTGTCGTAGATGGAGGTGATATTGCCGCGCTTTGCACGTGCCATGAAGAAGCCGTTGATCTCCGGGCCGGCAAAGGCTTCGTTCTGGAAGCGCTGGCCATTCTCGTCCACCCACAGGGGGCCGGGCAGATAGTCGGGCACGGCCATGGAGTCGAAGTTCATGGTGGAGATGTCGCCCTCCAGACGGCCGCCTGCCCACACACCCATCTGGATGGTGGAGCCGTCGCGGCCAAAGGGAGCAAAGAAGTCCTCATCCTTGGTGAACAGACGCTTGATGTCCGGCAGCAGATCGTCCATCATTTCCTTGTTGCCGCCAAAGCCGCCGCCTGCCAGCACAACGCCATTCTTAGCGTTGATCTTGAGGTAATTGCCGTCGCCGTCCTGTGCGATCACGCCGGTGACCTTTGCACCGTCCATTACCAGCTGCACACCCTTGGTGCCAAACAGAGCGGTGGCATTGTCAGAGAAATTCTCCTCCACATAATTGTAATTGTCCCAGCTCAGGTCCTTCAGCTCCAGCTGACCGGCGGTGTTGTTGTTCTTCTCGCCGCTGGCGGGGTTCTCCCAGTAGTTCTCCCACCATTCCAGCGTGCCGGTGTAGTAGTGCATGCCGTTGTTCAGCTGGTGCACGGTGTACTCGTTGTCCGGCCAGAACTGGATGCGGGTCTTGGCCAGCGTGTCCGGGTTGATCTTGTCCAGCCACCAGTCCACAGTGCTGCCGCTGTTCTTGGCAAACTTCATCACCAGTGCGGTGTTTGCCTTGCCGTGGGTCTGCATCATCCAGTTGTTCACAAACTCCACTTCGTCCACCTTGGGCACACCGTGGCTCAGCAGGTAGTCCGAGTTGATGTGGCCAATATCGTGGCCGACCGTCCACCAGCTCTCGCGGGGCATGGCTTCCAGCACCAGAACGTTCTTACCCTCTTCGGCCAGCTCACGGTAGCAGCTCAGGCCGGCATAGCCCATACCGATGATGGCAACGTCAACATCGTAGGTCTTGGTGATCTCACTGTCCGGGATGGCTTCCGGGGCGGTGCGCCAGCCGGCAGCCTGCTCAGAAGCTTCCGGGGCAGACACTGCAGTGCCTCCCATAGCCTGTGTGATGCAGTCGTTCATGCACTGCTTCACAGCATCGCTGGTAATGGTTGCACCGGACACGCCGTCGATAGTGCTGTTCTGGGCTTCCAGCAGCTGCTTGATCAGGTCATCCTTTGCGGCCTGACCAATGGAGTCGGTCTCACCGGACAGATCCAGCTGGATGTCAGTAATGGCTGTCTCGCTGAAGGTGGCGGTCATGGTGATATCGCTCATGCCCTTGGCCGTGGCAGTGTAGGTACCCGGGGTGTACTTTGCAGCGGCAGAAGATGCAGCCGTGCTGCCGGAAGCAGCATTGCAGGCGGCCAGTGCACCGGCGGTGATGCCGCTCATGGCAGCAGCAGAAGCCAGCTTCAGAAAGCTTTTGCGCGAGATCTTTTTCATCTTGGTGGTTCCTTTCGTTTTTCTCTTTCTTCTCAATGTGCGGGGTCGTGCGCCCCTTTTGATTGTTAATTCTATCACAATATCTCGCACTTGAAAAATATTGCTTTCTTCTTATAATTAGAAGTAAAAGTTATAAGCAATTTTTTAAGAGAAAAAGGAGCCGGTCATGACCCTGCAGCAGATGCGCTATTTTATTGCGGTGGCACAGAATTTGAGCTTTTCCAAAGCGGCACAGCAGCACTATGTTTCCCAAACGGCGGTCAGCCAGCAGATCAAGCTGCTAGAAGAAGAACTTGAAACTGAGCTGTTTCAGCGCACACGGCACTCGGTGGCGCTTACCAGTGCCGGGCAGGTATTCTACGAGTATGCGGTGCGCATCACCGATCTTGCGGAGGATGCCGCCCGCCGCACCCGCGCCGCTGCTGCCGAGTGCAGCACCCCGCTTGAGATCGGCATGATGAGCGGCATGGAAAACCTGCCCATTCTGGAAAAGCTGCTGCTGTTCAAGGAGCAGCACCCTGCCATTCCGCTGCACTTTCATCTTGGGGATTTTCCCACCCTGAAAAAACGTCTGCAGCAGAAAAAGCTGGACTTTGCCCTGCAGCTGGAGCTGGTCCCGCTGGAGGATGCCTCCTCCCTGCTGCGTGCTCAAGTAGGCCAGCTGCGCCAGTACGTAGTGCTCAACCGCCAGAGCCACCTGTCCAGCTATGCGTCCCTGCACCGCAGCCAGCTTGCCAGCGAACAATATTATGTACCCGCCATGGATCGGGAGCTGTGGAACCAGTTTGCGCAAGTCCTCACCCGCCACGGCAGCGACCCGCAGAACATCAAATTTGCGTATTCCATGGAGGAGTTGATGTTGCAGCTGGCTTTCTACGGCGGCTATACCATCCTTGCCGAACCGGTGCTGGCTCAGCTGCCCGCCAACAAAAACCTCACCTTTATCCCGCTGGAAAACGATACCGTTCCCGCTTGGGCCGTATGGAACCGCGAGAACATCTCGCCCGCCCTCCGGCTGCTTCTGCGTGAGCTGGATATTGACCCGTGACCTGCTGCAGAACGCATTGACGATCTTGCGTAAAAGCGCTGCTCTTTTTCAGAAATTCAGCAAGAAAGGTCTCTCCGGCGTTGCGTGGAGAAATGCAAAGGTCGATCACATGAATCAAAACGATTCTGTCCCGGACGATTTCACTCTTTCGCCGGCCCTTGTGGATGCACTGCCCGCACTGTTTTTTTGCCTGCAACATGGTACTGGTGGCAGGAATTTTGCTTTTATCATGAATATGCAGTGAGCCGGAAGCCTCTGATCTACAGAAGGCTTCCGGCTCATTTGCTATGGATTTTTTACGTAGATGCCATTCGAGTCCTTGATCGAAACAAAAAATTCCACGTCATACGACTTGGGATTTCCTGGTAGCCTATTCTGTTGCTCAAACACCCCACTGGGGTGTTTGTTGCTGTCGCAAACGCAAACTTCTGATAAACAAAAAACGCACCCGAACCCTTTTTCACAAAGAATCGGGTTCGAGTACGAACTGTATGGTGGAGAATTAGGGACTCGAACCCCAGACCCCCTGCGTGTGATGCATGATGACTTTTCAATTTTTAGAGCGATGATTCGTTAAATTGAAGCAATTTGCTACAGATCTGCTACAAACGGCAGTTTTTCGACTTGCATCAGTAACCTGTTTTTTATATTCTCACTGGCCAAATTTTCAACTCCTATACTCTCCCCTCGCCAAAAAAGGCTCAAATGTTTTGTGTGGTTTGATGATAGTATTTTCAGTTGACGTATGATACACTGAATTTTAAGGAGTTATTCAGTTGTACTGTGACTACTTATCTAAGCATTTTTACGGACACCAAATCTTGCATACAAAAACGCGAAATCTGCTTTGAAATGGGGTATTTGCTTATGTTTAAAATCAACAATCTGGCAAATCAGACAAGTCACATCGTCACCGAACAGAAGGGTATCTTCTCCATTGTTGAGCACAATGTCGATTTCTCCGTAGCGCCTTGCAATGCAATGGAAGAATACTATATGAGCCAGATGAATGTCAAACGGAAACAGGCCATTGCCAATCTCAACGGAAAAGTTGGGCTTGTTCTCCAAGCGGGCGCAATGCAGTACATTGTTGGCAACGTGCAAGCAACCACCGGATTGAAGGGTGTTGGCGACTTCTTAGGCAAAATGGTAAAAAGTTCCGTCACAAAAGAAAGCGCAATCAAGCCGGAGTACGTCGGAACGGGTGTGCTCGTGACCGAACCCACCTATAAATATCTTCTGACCGAAAATGTCGGTGACTGGACAGGCGGTCTTGTAATGGAAGACGGCATGTTCCTGGCCTGTGAATCCACTGTCAAGCACGAGATTCAGGCACGCTCCTCGCTTTCTTCTGCAGCACTCGGAAATGAAGGACTCTTCAATCTACGGCTTGCTGGCAATGGTGTATGTGTACTGGAAAGCAATGTTCCCCGTTCGGAAATCGTAGAAATCGACCTTCAAGACGACGTTTTAAAAATTGATGGCAGCTTTGCGATTTGCTGGTCCGGCAGTCTCAGCTTTACGGTTGAACGTTCCGGAAAAACCTTGCTTGGTTCTGCCGCATCCGGTGAGGGTCTGGTAAATGTTTATAAGGGAACTGGCAAAGTATGGCTTGCTCCATTAACGCCTTCTCAATCACTGGTTAGCGCAACGCATGCAAAAAATGCAAAGTAATTGATCACCTGTTCTTATTGCTTTCACTGTTTTACTTCTTTACAGCATTATCTTTGCAAAAAGCTCTTGGCCTTTAATATAGAGGTCAAGAGCTTTTTTGCTTGCCGCTGAGCTTCTGCTTCAAAGATTGTGTTCAGCTTAATTTTCAATCATCTACACTCTTCGTTTCAGACAATTCTTCCCAGTCTTCCGGGTTTCCACACCTACGGAGATACTCATGCCCGCCATCGACTGCACACGATCCGCAAGAACAAAATTTGAAATCATGTACAGTGCAGCTTTCAATAACATCCCTGCACTTTTTACACCGGATCATATTTCTCACTATTTTCATCATGCACGTCACCCGCAGTCAATTATCGGCGCTCACATCATTTTTTGAGCCGCAAATAGTATTTTTCAAGGCTCTTATCGCAGACATTCACAATATGCAGCCAATCTTCCCGTGTGAGCTTGCGGTCCTCATAGAAGTCAATGAAGTAGTCCACCACATCCGGCAGGGCAACTCTGCCGCTGGTGTCCATGTACTCATAGATCGCTTTGAGCAGCACTGGCTTGTAGGAATAGCTCATATCCATCGTTTCGATAAATTTCATGAACTTGTCCGCCATATTCTGCGGCGTGATAAGATGGCTTATCATTTCTACTCCATCCGCGCTTCTCCGGTGTATGGTTCTTTTCTTTTGAATCAATGTGTGATATAGTAAATTTATACTCCGTAAGGGGACGGAAACTTAGTTCAACCATCCTTTCCATTCTGCCACACCATTGCAATTTATCCCCGTAAGGGGACGAAAACTTTGCGCCCTGCCCGCTGCCCATGATGCTGTCCTATTGCAATTTATCCCCGCGAGGGGACGGAAACACCATTTCCGGCGCGCCGTGCATCATGGCGATATTGCAATTTATCCCCACAAGGGGACGGAAACCGGAAAAACTCGTTCCAGATTTTTACAATTGCAATTTATCCTCGCAAGGGGACAAAAAAGCACCTCTGCCACTGGCGTTTGCCAGCAGCGGAGGTGCTTTGCTTTTTCTTATATTCTATTTTACAGGTTGGGAGCTGCGCCTGCCGGAATCGTCTCTGTGACAGGCAGCGCCTTGACGCCCTGCGGGACGTTCCGCTTCAAGGGGCGGATCTCATGCAGGTAGACGGTGATCTTTCGCAGGGTCTCTTCAATGCTCTCGGTATCCAGCGGCAGAACGCGCTCGCTCAACAGGCCCAAGTCACTGTCGCTGGCGTGATTGATCTGGTTGCGGTACTTCACCACGCGCTGGTAGAGCAGGGCAGCCTGCTCCAGCTGCGGGCGGATGGCAGGGTCGATGGCCAGTTGGTCAGAGGCAAGCACCATATCCAGATAATCGTGCATTTCTGCGGCATTTGCTACGCCAAGCAGCATATTGCCGCCCGCATCATCTTTACTTTTGGTCAGGCGCAAATCGGTTGTGCAAATTTCTTTCAATTTTCCATTCTGCAACAATGCCAACCAGCAGAAATGGAAATGGAACAGCGGGTACACCCACGGCTTGCCCTCATTCTGCTTCTGATCTGCCAGATAGTCCCAGCCTCTTTCAGTGGGCTGCACAAAGAGATGCTGGCAGACATATTCCGGCATCTGCTCGCACAGCAGGGTCAGCGCCTGCTGGTACATCCCGTGCTTGGCGCACCAGCTCACCAGTGCAGGCAGCGCCTTTTCGCCGGAGGAAAGCAGCTCTGCAAACTCGGTGCTGAAACGGTCTTTCAGCAGCCGGAAGAACAGGCTGGTCAGATTTTTGCTCTCCTTGGGCGGCGCCTGCAGTGCCTGCGCGATCTGGCTCAGGTCTTCATTCAGCGCCTGCACCCGGCACAGCGCCAGATCATCCGAGAACTGATTGATGCGGGCCAGCAGGGTGTGCAGAGCCGGGTCGCTCTCGCCCTCGCTCCACAGGTAGCCTTTCAGCTTCTGTGCAGTACCTGTGGAAAAGAACTCGTCCATGGCCGTGATGAGGTCGAACAGGCTGTACAGCTGACTGCTGTCATGGATGCGGGAAGTGCCATCCGGAAGCAGTTCGGAGTAGATCACCCTGCGGGTCTCCACACCGCGCAGGTCACGCATACAGCGAGCTGCTGTTACCAGAAGCATCGCCGTGTCCCGCATGCCGCCGGAAAGATCAATAGAGAGGGTATCTTCCGCTTCAATTTTTCCCAGTAACAGAGAGATCGCCCGGAACTGCGCCTTGTCGTCCATGCTGTCCGGCACTGGGATCACCACAAGCCGCTCTGCCGGAATGCCCGCCGAAGGCAGGAATACATCCCGGAAATACTCCACGGTGGTGCAGGTTTTCCCGTCCGGCAGATGCACGGTAGGGCTGGTGCGCACCAGCTCACTGCACAGTGCCAGAATACAGTCCGGACCTTCCTTGTGCTTTTTCAGCTCCAAAACCGCCGCTTCGTTGGTCTGGGTATGAATGTTCGGATTTTTGCCGAAGGGGCTCATATATAAAAGCAATACACTGCGTTCCATCTTATACCTCCTCCTGTTCTGCCTGCATCTGCATCAGTCTCTGCTGCCATGTTTTGCGCCGCTGCGATACAGCCGCTTTGCTCACGCCGAGAAACTCTGCCACGGTCTTATCCTGCGCCGGGTTGCGCCCCGGTTCCAGCAGCGCATGGACGGCGGCGCATTCCAGTGCCTTGGGTGCATAGGGCGGCTGAACGGTAAACTCCACATACCGGTGCAGCAGCAGGATATTCCACAGGCAGTTGTCCTGTTCCAGCGGACGCAGATCATCGCAGTTTGCCAGCCGCGCGGGCGCATCCTCTGCCGGGTCCAGCGCGTCATTGTTGCGCAGAAAGCCCATCAGCACGCTGCTCCACAACGGGCCAGATGTCTTACCGTATTTTTCCTTCTGCTGCAGGTTCATCAGCCCTATGCCGCGGTGCAGCCATGCCAGCATTTCACTGCTCTGCTCCACCTGCTCTTCCACGCTTTTTTCTTGGGAGGCCACCCGGTCACCCAGCGCCGAATCCTCTCCGCCAGTGTCGTCCAGACTGAGTACCGACTGCTTATTGCGCAGTGCTTCCCGCAGGGTCTTTACACCCACCCCGATAATATCGGCGATCACCTGTTCTTTTTCCGGGCCACGACAGAGCATACTCTCTGTAATTCCGTTCTTTTCCATGTACTCCAGCGCTTTTTTGATCTTGCGGTTCGTTTCGCGTCCGAAACCCGTCACAGCCATTTCTTCCTGCTGCTGGTCGTGTGACTGTGCATGACGGACAGCGGTGCGCAGATACATACTGAAGGTCTGCCCGGGTTTCGGTTCCCAAAGATCAAACGCATCCAGAAACGCCTTGCAGAAATCCGCGCTGTTCCATGCCTCCTCTCCCCTTCCGGGAGCCTGTGTGGTCAGAAAGCATTCCGCCCAGAACGTGCGGAACCGTTCATCATTGGCATCGTGCAGCTTTTTGCGCTGTTCCGGCGGCAGCTGCAGCAGCGGCGAAGCATCAATGTCCGCCCATGTTTTCACATCATTCATCGCTGCTCAGTCCTCCCGGCGCTCGTTCATCCAGATCAGCTGATGGAACACCTGTTCGGCGGTCTTGCTGTCACGCATAGTACCTACCAGCCCGGCAAGCTGATACAGTGCTGACATATCGTAAAGACGCGCGCTGAGCACCTGTCCGTTTTCCCGCTTGACCTCACCATAATACACACCGCCTACTTCCAACTCCGTATGGGTAGCTTCGGCACAAGTCAATGCCGTCAGCGTGACCACCGGGATGCTCTTGGAGCCGTAGGTGATGCAGGCATACACCCGGGTGACCTGCGGCAGGGCATCCACCAGATCCCGGCACAGGCCGATCAGCGTTTCCGGGTGCTGATCCTCCGGCAGGTCGATCTGCCGCACCTGATCTTCTGTAATGCCCAGCTGCGCCAGTTCTTCCAGCAGGCGCTGATAGTTGCGGGCGGTGTCAGCATTTTCCTGCCGGATGGCCAGCAGCTGCACCGTGTCCCCGGGTTCAAGGGTATCCCGCATCACCTGCACGATGGGAAAACAGGTGGCCGTAGGCGGGGCTGCATGATCCCGCTGGTACAGCATGGGGTCCAGCTTTCCCTGCAAAGGTACGGTGGTGACATAAGTCTTTAGCACAGGGCAACACTCCTTTTTATAAGATCCATTATCTGCATCATATCATGAAACTGCCCCGCGCACAAGGCAGGCCAAACGAATTTGTGTCTGTTCTTTTCAGCGCAAAAGTACATCATTGTAATAAAGTGAATATTTTCTAGCCATCCGGCTCTTCAGTTTTGCGGTGTTTTGTGATATATTTAGGGTACGATCCCCGCAAGGGGGCGAAAACTTGTCCGCGTAGTGCCAGAAGTCAAGCGTGCCTGTACCATCCCCGTAAGGGGGCGAAAACAAGATAGCACAGAACTCATCCAGGGGCTTATCCGTACCATCCCCGTAAGGGGGCGAAAACGACTTTGCAATAAGTGCATTACTCGACTGAGTTGTACCATCCCCGTAAGGGGGCGAAAACCACTCACGGTAGTTGGCAGTCACCACGATTTCGGTACCATCCCCGTAAGGGGGCGAAAACCGCAAGACAAATACACACAAGTTGCAATGTCCGGTACCATCCCCGTAAGGGGGCGAAAACTTGAACAGAGTAACGAGTTTTTCGTAGCTTGCAGTACCATCCCCGTAAGGGGGCGAAAACATGGTCCAGTTCGGCATAGAGTTCAGGGCGAAGGTACAATCCCCGTAAGGGGGCAAACCAAAGCAAGAAAAGTAATTTCAAGTTTCTTGCTTAACTATCCGCATTCCATGGGCTTTTTCTCTTTGCAACATCAAGGAGGAATGCCCTATGCTCATCAACTTTACCAATCATCCGTCCACTCAGTGGAGCGCCGAGCAAACGGCTGCGGCACAGCGCTACGGCAAGGTGATAGACCTTGCCTTCCCTGCCATTGACCCCGCCACCAACGAGGCCGTGCTGGACTCCCTTGCCGCGGTATACGCCGACCACATCCTGCACCTTGACCCGGACGCCGTGCTCTGTCAGGGCGAATGCACCTTTGTGTACCGGGTAGTCCAGCGTCTGGAAGCCGCGGGCATCCCCACGCTGGCCGCCTGCTCCCGCCGCAAGAGCCAGGAGACCACCTACCCGGACGGCAGCACCCTGAAGCGCAGCATCTTCGCCTTTGCAGGCTTCCGCCGCTATGGCTCGCCCTGAAAAGGGATTTCAATTGTTCCACCGCCGTGGTATAATGGAGCCGCCCCACAAGGGGACGGAAACCTAACGTGGTCAAGCGTGAAACCGTTTTTGCGAAATTTCAACTTATCCCCGCAAGGGGACGAAAATCTGATGGCCTGTCTCAGCTGGTTGATTGTTGCTGGTACCATCCCCATAAGGGGGCGAAAACCAGCGTCCGCCAGAAAATACCAGTCGTCACCGTGTACAATCCCCGTAAGGGGGCGAAAACCTTGGGGTGCTGAATCCATCAAGTAAAATCCATGTACCATCCCCGTAAGGGGGCGAAAACTGGTTTGTGCTGGTCTTGATGAAATCATAATCAGTACCATCCCCGTAAGGGGGCGAAAACATGTCGCATTCGTCCGCATAGCTCTCGATTTCGGTACAATCCCCGCAAGGGGGCGAAAACGTCAGCAGGCCGCTGTCCAGATGGGTGTACGCTATACCATCCCCGTAAGGGAGCGAAAACCGAGCCGCCACGGCGTCCTCCAGAGATGAAAACGTACCATCCCCGTAATGGGACGAAAACGTGATTTTTGTAGGGATTCCCATATAGTCCAGAAGTACCATCCCCGTAAGGGGGCGAAAACCCGTACACGATTGTGTGATAATGTGGCCTGTGTGTACCATCCCCGTAAGGGGGCGAAAACTCGCTGGTCACCATGTTTGTGCGGTACCTGTAGGTACCATCCCCGTAAGAGGGCGAAAACTTGGAGTAGTGCGCGTAAATACTCTCAAGCTCTGTACCGGCCGATGTCAAGTCTTGGACAACATTTTTCACAAATAAAT
>UMHT01010542.1_pt1 | contig 17331 bp, 9 predicted proteins | sample 1965601 | NCBI WGS metagenome assembly UMHT01 (sample SAMEA4836105, study PRJEB28245) | human gut metagenome | biome: gut microbiome; material: fecal sample | place: Denmark | collected 2008 | reverse complement strand
TAAATTCCCACGAAACCCTATAGGTTGCGGATTTGAGGTTTATAATGTTTTTTGTTTTATTTAATCATCGCTTTCTTGTTGCCTATATCTATTGAATGTGATTTATCAAAACAAAGAATGAATCTCTGTATTGCACTCAAATGTTTTTCAGATACGGTTTGACAAGTTCATTTTATTATTATATTGCAAAATTACTTTTTCCCATATAGATAAAGGTGCAATATTGAAATTTTATAGTGGAAAATAATGAAAGTATATTCGAATCCGATTCATAAACTACATTTTTTCTTCTCTTTTCGTGTATTTCCACCAATTTCTATTCGAAAATCCACCATACCGATTCTTTTTTGTTGTAGTTTGCCATCACAGAAAAAACAGTTCTATATAATTATTCACTGAGCCCACTTAAAAAAAAGGGCTCAGTTTATTACTTTTCTATTTTGCAGCCGGCATTGCGGAGCAACTGGAGAAGACCATTTTCACCACCTAAATTGGCGGCATCAACAACAAAGAAGGTTGGCTTCTCTGCCATCACAGTCTGCACCTTTGCAGCCCAAGCCTCAAGAGTTGGTTGAGAAACATGAGCGCCAGTAGCCTTGAAAGCAGCATCTACGTCCTGTGCCTTGAAAGCACCTACAGCCTTATTCAACTTGGCCAACTCTGTAGGCTCATTCTCCAGAAACTCTACCAAGCGTGCCACTTGCAGCTTCAGGTCACTCTTATAAGTATCGTTGATATAAGCATCCACATCACTTAAACCGCCTACAGTCTCATTGTTTGCCTTTGCCTGTGCTTCAAAATACTGGTCGAAAGTATGAGTAGGATCATACATACCCATGTGATTGGCCACAAAAAGCAACTGCTCCATGTCTTCCATCAAGGCAGCAGGAGTCAGGTTACCATACTTTTTCTGCACATAGGAACTACGGAAATCCACCTCCATGTATTTCTTGAGGAAAGCATTAAGCTTTGTCTGCTGAGCCGGAGTAAGCAAACTGAGGAGGGTCTTGCCGTCAGCCAGTTTCTTAGCGTCATTGATGGTCTCTTGATAAGCCGCCTTGTTTACCTCGAAATACATCTGATCGGTATTAGTAAGTGCTTCCTTCAACTCACCACTCAGACTGACAACACCCATAGGATTCATGAGCCGGTTGGAAGCCATGATATAGGAAGGCTTCAGATTGGTACTGTCCTTACTGATCTTGTAAAGAAGCTGTGCCTGTACACCCACCATGCCTACGCTTACCAGCATAAGCGCCAAAACAATTCGCTTCATCGAATTGAAATTCATTGTCTTGAAAATCATTTGCTTGAAATTCATTTACTTTTAAATTAAAACATAAAACTTACCTTTCACAAAACTCTCTAATTTGTGGACAAAGGAACAAAAAAATCCCGATACAGCAACAATTGTATCGGGATTTCATATATTTATGTAACATTTTTCTGGTTACTTAGCCTCACCAGCCTTTGTTGCATGCATGATAACCTCTACGTGGTTGCCATCCTTCATCACTACATTCTTGAGGAAATCGCTCACTGCCTTTGCATCTACAGAGCTTACCTCCTTCTTGTAATTGGTATGAGTATCAATACCATAAAGCAGATACTCAGAGATAACACCCATCCAATAGCCATTTTGCTTACAGTTTACATCAGCCTGCTTCAGAAGGATTTCCTTCACCTTCTGGAGGTCATCCAGATTAGGCTGCTCCATCGCATCCTTCAAGCCAGAATAGAAGTAAGGAATAGCATCCTTAGACTTGTCTGGGTTCATCATTGCATTACCAGTAAAGCCTACACGCATGGTCTTGCCATCAAGTTTTACACTTTCCATAGCATCAGCACCTGCATAATAAGCAGCACTCAACTTCTCACGGATATTACGGTTGTAATCCATATTGATAACACGGGCTGCGATATCAGCAAGAACTGAGTTGCGCAATGTATAAGGAGCCTCTGAGCACCAGATCTCAACAGCTACATCCTGTGGATTCTCCATTGCCTTGGTAAACTTGTTGACAACTTCACCCTTCACTGGCAATGTCTCTACGTTCTTAAATTTCTTTCCGTTGCTTGGCAAAGAAGCGATATACTGCTCGATAAGAGGAAGAATCTTAGTCTCATCGAAGTTGCCGACAAAGAAGAAAGTATAATCCTTCGCATTACCGAAAAGCTGCTTACCGAGTTCAAGTGCGCGATCGTAGTTTACACTCTTCACCTCATCCACTGTCATTGTGCGGAATACCGGATTACCAGGATAGAGAGTACTGGTCAATGAATCCTGGAATACAGCCTGAGGATTGTTGCTACGATTAGCGAGTGCTGTTACCTGATTGTTGATCAGGTTGTTGACAGCCTTCTCGTCCTTAGTCAGATTAGTGAGCTTCAAATAGATGAGCTGCATCAAAGTCTCCAAATCCTTTGGAGTTGAGCCACCAGCCAAACCATGACGGTATTTTGAAACACTGAATCCGCAAGAAGCAATCTTACCAGCCAAAATCTTCTCGAGATCATTATTGGTAAAGCCACGCAAACCACTTGAGTTCATCAAGGCACCCATCATCTTCACCTCGTTGAGATCCTTTGTTCCGAAAGCAGAAGTACCACCATCGGCAGTGGCAGCAAACTGTACCTCGTCGTTCTTGAAGTCAGTCTTCTTGAGCACTACTTTGGCACCATTAGAGAGGGTAAGCATCTTGTAACCGAAGAGCTTATTCTCTGTAGTCTTCTTGATTTTACCAGCCTTAGGAAGCTCTGTCATCAATGGTTCCTGCTTTACATTATCAACGTAAGCTTCGAGCTTTTCACCACGCACCTGCTTTACGACGTCAGCCAACTGCTGCTGTGTTGGATAAACAGCACCCTCAGCATCACGCATCATCAGAAGTGTTACGAAGTTGGTATCAGTCTCGCAAATCAACTCCTTGGCATAAGCATTGATAGCCTCAACAGGAATACTTGGAACCAGCATCTTATAGATCTGATATTCATCCTCTACAGAAGGAATTGGCTCATTAGAGATGAAATGATCTACATACTGAGAAGTAAACTGCTCATTCTTCATCTTATCACGGTTAGAATACATCTTATCCAAACCGCTCATGAAATCCTCTTTATAGCGAACGTACTCAGTAGCCGTAAAACCGAAGTCCTTAGCACGCTTAGCCTCACGGAGAACAGCTGCATAAGCCTCAAGCATCTTGCCAGGCTTGGCAACTGCTGTAAGACTGAAAGCATCCTTTGTGCGGGAAACCAAGTAGCTGCCATTATCACAACCAGCCTGGAGATATGGACAGTCAGCCTCCAATGACTTTTCGCCCAAACGAGAGCTAAGCATGCTGGCAATTGCACTCTGAACATAAGAAGTAGCGAAGTAATTGAGACTACCCTTCAAAGAGTCAGGTGTAGCATCGTGCTTCATGCTGATCATAGCCACATCGTAGTTCTGCTCCTTGTCCTTGTCAACTACATAGATAGCTGTATCATTGTCAGGAACCAACTCAGGGATTACCTTTGCTGCATTAGCAGGAACCTTGATGCCGCTGAAGAGTTTCTTGATCTGTGCCTCTATGTGATCAACATCCACATCACCTACAACGATGACAGCTTGGTTGTCCGGACGATACCATTTGCGATAGTAAGCACGGAGAGTTTCAGGATCGCAACCATCAATGATACTCATCAGACCGATTGGCATACGATAACCGTACTTGCTGCCAGGATAAAGTGCAGGAAGTGAACGCTCCATGATACGCTGCTGACCTACCATACGCATACGGTACTCATTGTGTACAACGTCACGCTCATTGTCGATAGCCTCTTGGGTAAGAGAGATACCATTGCTCCAATCCTTGAGGATGAGCATACAAGAATCTACGGCTGTAGTACGAGTAGTTGGTACGTCGGTAAAATAATAAACGGTCTTGTCGATGCTTGTGTAAGCATTCAAATTCTTACCATACTCCACACCAATGCTCTGAAGATAGTTCTGAAGGCTATTGCCCTGGAAATGCTCAGAACCATTGAAAGCCAAGTGCTCCAAGAGGTGAGCCAAACCACGCTGGTCGTCATTCTCATTAATAGAACCAACCTTCTGTGCAATGTAGAAACTAGCTACATGCTCAGGGAAATTGTTGTGACGAATGTAGTAGGTAAGGCCGTTGTCAAGGTGACCGATTCTCACGTCCTTGTCAACAGGAACCTGAGGCATCTGCTGTGCCACCATTGAGCCTGTAGCCAGCAGCATCACTGCCGCTACAAAAAACTGCTTTAATCTCATGTTTTATTATTATGTTAGAATTATTACTTACATTTTATTATTTAATCTATACACATACATATTATAGAAAATGGATATTTTCTGAATATACATTTATAGTATAAAACGAAATCCCCACGCCTTTGGGTAGCTTTCAGAATGCAAAAATAACATAATTAAAGGGAGAAAACAAATATTTTGTAGTTTTTTTCACTCTTTATCCCTCATTTTCACGCTTGTATCGCTATTTTCACACTTTAGCCTGGAAAATCATGCACTAACTCAAAGAATCGGAAGTCCTTTATCCATGCACCTGAAAGCTCTTCATCCAAGAACCGCGGAAAAGGCGTATGAGGAAGAGAACTCCACGGAAAGTAAGTTCCGTAGCCATCGCAATCCACACACCTTCCAATCCGTAGCTTTTGGATAAGGCGTAGGCAAGAGTGAGTCGCACGAGCCACATGGTACCGAGATTGATAGCAGCAGGCTTGAATGTATCACCTGCTCCCACACAGACACAATAGGTCACGATGCTCGCAGCAAAGAACGGTTCGGCAAATGCTTCGATGCGCAGACAGGTAGTACCCAACTGTCGGATGGCCTCCACAGGAGAAAGCACTCCTATCATTTCTGGCGCAAAGACATACATGATGACTCCCATCAATGCCATCACCAACATACCAAGGCCAACGGTCATATAAGCAAAGTTCCTGCACAGGTCTATGCGCCCCGCCCCATGAGTCTGTCCTACCAGAGTAGTAGCAGCATCACCGATACCATAACCAGGCATATAGCAAAGACTTTCTGCAGTAATCGCAAAAGAATGGGCAGCAATGGCTATGTTACCCAATGGTGCTACAATCATGGTGCTCACAATCTGTGCTCCACTCATCAGAATATTCTGTATGGCGATAGGGATGCTGATCTTGCAGGCTCTCTGCACATATTCCTTTACCCAATGAAAACGCACATGGTCCTGACGGAGATTAAGCATCCGGTTCTTACAAGCCGACAGATAGAGATTGGGTAGTGAAATACAGATATATGCCAAGGCTGTACCCATAGCTGCACCCACAACCCCGAATTTGCAGATATAAATGAAAATATAATTGAAAATTACATCACAAATACACACCAGTATAGCCATCACGCTCGGCGTATGCATATTACCTGCCGACTTGAGCATCATCTCTGAAGTATGATAAAGATACACGAAGGGAAGCACCAAGGAATATATCAGGAAATAACCAGAAGATGCTGAAGCGATATCAGCACCACCACCCAACCAGTATGGAAGATGTGAATGTATTCCCACTCCTATGAGCGAGAGGAACACACTGAAAGCCAGTCCACAAATCAAGGCATGGCGAAAGACCTGACGCGCCTTCACAAAATCATTGGCTCCGATAAAATGAGCTACCTGCACTGAGAATCCTGTGGCAGCCGCACTCAGCAAACTGCCAACCAACCATGTGGTAGATTCTATCAGACCGATACTGGCTGAAGCCTCAGCACCCAGATGACCAACCATAGAGGCATCAATAAAAAACATCAGGACGGTGGAAATCTGTGCCAACATAGACGGGATACTCAATCCCACAATCAGATTGAGTTTCTCGCTACGTGCCATCGTTCTACCCGAACGAATCGACTCCATCAGATATTCTGTTTTCTTACTATATAGCATATTTCTTATTTATATTTTCTATCTATTCTTTTATCGATTTACGTCAAAACAAAATACACGGAAAATGGCGACTCCATGTTGAGGAACCGCCATTTCTTATTAACATAAATAATTATTACTTTCAATCAATATTCCTAAAATACATACTTTCACCTTTATGAAAACTAACCTAACCTATTTGTCGTCCTTGAATAAACAATCTTTATTTACCTTTTCTTCTAACACCTGTCGTCCTTGAATTACAATCTTAATAACCTACCTTTTAAAAAACCAAACCTAGAACAATTTATTACCTAACTAAAAACCTAAAACTTATATTTCTGAGGCAAAGGTACTACATTTCTTGGAACCCACAATATTTTTATGAATAAATTTGCAGCTTTCTAACATTTTTTTGATATACATCAAAGGATTGTGTACGAACACAAATACTAATTTAGCCTTCGCAACATATTTTTAGAATTGAAAATAGAAATGAAAATCATGGAATCATAAAGGAGGAAAAAGAGGGGAAATTCCGTGAGTAATCGTATGAGCAAGAAAACTTCGTGAAATCCGATGAAAAAAGAAAGCCTTGAAAGTATCACTACTCCCAAGGCTAAAATTTCATCATGTCTTTCAGCAGTCATCATATGCGAGTATATTGCTATACATATAAAGCATATTACTGCCTGATATTATTCTTCCGTTATCCAGCTACCTTTACCTCGCTTATAGGCAGTCAATGCCATTTCGAAGCGAAGCATAGAATAAGCAGGGATGGTTGAGTTAACGCGACCGCCATAAGCGAGATTAGCAGGAATGAATACCTGCCAGTGATCTCCGACATGCATGCCCAAAAGGGCTGTGGTGAAACCATCTATCCAACCATAATTAACAGTCGTCTTTGTTGGCTTAGCCGTTTCCGGACTATACGCATCAGCAACAAAAGTCTGGTCAAAAACATAACCATTGGCATAAGAATCGGATGGAATCAATCTACCACGATAACTCAACTGGATAGAATCGGTATAGAGCAGATTAGCATCGCTATTACCCTCCTTCAGTATATGCACCACGATATAATCATCGTCATTATACTTTAGGGTAGAAGCAGCACCTTGTCCTTCCGTAGTGGATGTCTGGTTCTGAAGTGTCCAGCTACGTATCACCTTCCACTCCGTACTTCCATTGGCAATCTGCTGTCGGGCTTTAGCTAATGTATCAGCAAAAGCCTTATCATTACGCTCCTGCCAATTTCTAAACTCAGAATTCGACTCGTCCTCATTCGTCTCACTGCATGATGACAGTACGAAAACCGTCATCAGCAGAAAGAACAAATATTTAATATTCTTAAAGTTCATCTAAATCTTTTGTTTTGCTATATCATATACCTTATTATATATATGCATATCACTCAGACTACACAAATCATACAGGTATATCCCGAAATACTGGGGCAATTAGAAATTCTTGATTTCCTTGCCAAGCTTTTTCAATACGCTTGTGATGCTCACACGCTCCTCGATGATACTGCGCAAGTCGCTGATAGCAACACGCTCCTGCTCCATAGTATCACGATAACGGAGAGTTACCTTATGATCATTTGGAGTCTCGTGGTCAACGGTGATACAGAATGGAGTACCGATGGCATCCTGACGACGATAGCGCTTACCGATAGAATCCTTAGGATCGCCATAGTGAGTATTGAAATGGAACTTCAACTCATCTACAATCTCGTGAGCCAACTCTGGGAGACCATACTTCTTATCCAATGGGAATACGGCGCACTTCACTGGAGCCAAAGCCTCAGGCAAACGCAATACAACACGTGTCTCACCATTCTCCAACTTCTCCTCGCAGTAAGAGTGGCACATTACGCTGAGGAACATACGGTCAACACCGATAGAAGTCTCTACATCGTAAGGCACATAGCTCTCGTTCTTTTCTGGATCGAAGTACTTGATAGAACGGCCGCAGAACTTCTCGTGCTGAGAAAGGTCGAAATCGGTACGGCTGTGAATACCCTCTACCTCCTTGAAGCCGAAAGGCATTTTAAACTCGATATCTGTAGCAGCGTTAGCATAGTGAGCCAACTTCTCGTGGTCGTGGTAGCGATAGTTCTCATTACCCATGCCGAGAGCCTCGTGCCATGCCAGACGAACCTTCTTCCAATACTCAAACCACTTCATTTCTGTACCTGGCTGGCAGAAGAACTGCATCTCCATCTGCTCGAACTCACGCATACGGAATACAAACTGACGGGCAACAACCTCGTTACGGAAAGCCTTACCAATCTGGCAGATACCGAATGGCAACTTCATACGACCAGTCTTCTGAACACTCAAGTAATCTACGAAGATACCCTGAGCAGTCTCAGGACGGAGATAAACCTTGCTGGTAGCATCGCTTGCCGCACCCATCTGGGTAGAGAACATCAGATTGAACTGGCGAACATCAGTCCAGTTCTTAGTACCGCTGATAGGGCAAACGATACCCTCATCCTCGATAATCTGCTTCAGCATCTCCAGGTTAGGGCCCTGCATAGCCTCAGTATAGCGAGCATGAAGTTCATCATACTTCTTCTGGTTTTCGAGAACACGAGGATTGGTAGCACGGAACTGAGCCTCATCAAAGCTGTCGCCGAAACGCTTCTTTGCCTTAGCAATCTCCTTAGCAATCTTCTCTTCGTATTTAGCCATGTGATCCTCGATGAGCACATCAGCACGATAACGCTTCTTAGAGTCGCGGTTATCAATCAATGGGTCATTGAAAGCATCTACGTGGCCGGAAGCCTTCCAAACAGTAGGGTGCATGAAGATAGAAGCATCAAGACCAACAATGTTCTCGTGCAGCAATACCATGCTCTGCCACCAATACTGCTTGATATTATTTTTCAGCTCAACACCATTCTGTCCATAATCATAAACAGCTGCCAAGCCATCATAAATTTCACTACTTGGGAATACAAAGCCATATTCTTTGCAATGGCTTACGATTTTCTTAAAAACATCTTCCTGTGCCATGATAAAAACTTATTTTTTTCAAATTTTCGGCAAAGATACGCTTTTTTCTCGAAATTTTGTTGTATTTTTGCCATAAATTATCAAAATAAGTATTAAAAGCTATCTATGAGCGACGAAATTAAAGATAAAGACGGAATAGAAGGTCAAAATCCTGACAACTTGCAAGATTCTCAAAATAACGACCTGCAGAACACCTCTAAAGACGATTTGGGGGATTCACAAAAGGACGACTTAGAGGATTCGTCAAAGGATGATTTGAAAAATCAGACCGAACAGCATTCCGATTATAAGCCGGTGAACCGATTCGACGCATCCGCTGTACACCATCTCAGCGGTATGTACCAGAACTGGTTCCTCGACTATGCCTCGTACGTAATTCTGGAGCGTGCCGTGCCTCACATCGAGGACGGATTGAAGCCTGTGCAGCGACGCATTCTCCACTCCATGAAACGTATGGATGATGGCAGATACAACAAGGTGGCTAATATCGTGGGCCACACCATGCAGTTTCATCCTCACGGTGACGCCTCCATCGGTGATGCCCTGGTACAGATGGGACAGAAAGACCTGCTCATCGACACACAGGGTAACTGGGGAAACATTCTCACTGGCGACCGTGCGGCAGCTCCCCGCTATATCGAGGCACGACTTTCCAAGTTTGCACTCGACGTAGTATTCAACCCGAAGACTACCGACTGGCAGCTCTCATACGACGGCCGCAACAAAGAGCCTATCACCCTGCCTGCCAAATTTCCTCTGCTCCTTGCACAAGGTGCAGAAGGTATCGCCGTAGGCTTGAGCAGCAAGGTGCTGCCCCACAACTTCAATGATCTCTGCGATGCAGCCATTCACTATCTGAAGGGCGAACCATTCACGCTTTATCCTGATTTCCCTACAGGTGGTGCCATTGATGTAAGCAAATACAATGATGGCCAGCGGGGCGGTGTGCTGAAAGTTCGCGCCAAGATAGACAAACTCGACAACAAGACTCTTATCATCAGCGAGATTCCATACAGTAAGACTACAGGAAGCCTCATCGAATCTATCACCAAGGCTGTAGAAAAAGGTAAAATCAAGGCCAGAAAGGTGGATGATGTGACTTCTGCCAACGTGGAGATTCTCGTCCATCTGACTCCTGGCACGTCGTCAGACAAGACGATGGATGCCCTCTATGCCTTCAGCGACTGCGAAATCAATATTTCACCCAACTGCTGCGTCATCGAGGACAACAAGCCAAAGTTCCTCACCGTCAGCGATGTGCTCAAGCATAGCGTAGATTGCACGATGGGACTGCTCCGCAAGGAACTCATGATCCGCAAGGGCGAATTGGAAGAACAGCTCTTCTTCTCCTCTCTGGAGCGCATTTTCATCGAGGAGCGCATCTACAAGGAGCGCAAGTTTGAGCAGAGTAAGAGTCAGGATGAGGTAGTGGCATTCATCGACTCAAAGTTGGAACCTTTCAAGGACAAGCTCTTTACTGCCGAGGTGGATGGCAAGGGAATGGTACAGTATGCTTTCCATCGCGAAATCACCCGGGAAGACATTCTCAAACTGCTCGAAATCAAGATGCAGCGTATTCTTAAATATAATAAGGATAAGGCGGATGATCTCCTGATGAAGATTAAGGCGGAACTGGCTGAGATAGAAAACGACCTTGCCCACATGACCGATGTGACCATCAACTGGTTTGAATACCTCAAAGGCAAATACGGCAAGTTACATCCTCGCAAAACCGAGATACGCAACTTCGACACTATCGAGGTGACCAAGGTGGTAGAAGCCAACCAGAAATTGTTTATCAACCGACAGGAAGGATTCGTAGGAACCGGACTCAAGAAGGATGAATTCGTATGCAACTGTTCCGACCTCGACGACATCATCGTCTTCTATAAAGACGGAAAATTTAAGGTCACAAAGGTGGCCGACAAGATATTCGTAGGAAAGAACATCCTCCACGTACAGGTATTCAAGAAAAACGACAAGCGCACCATCTACAACTGCGTTTATCGCGACGGAAAACAAGGTGATTATTTCATCAAGCGATTCAACGTGACGGCGATGACCCGCGACAAACTGTACGACATCACCCAGGGTACTCCTGGCAGCCGCATCATCTACTTCACCGCCAACCCTAATGGCGAAGCGGAAATCATCAAGGTAACTATGGAGCCAGACCTGTCGAAGAAACGACAGAGCATCTTCCTGGAGAAGGATTTCTCCGAAATACTCATCAAGGGACGTGCTGCCAAGGGAAATCTCCTGACCAAGCGTACCATCAAACGCATCGGACTGAAGAGTCACGGTCACAGCACCTTGGGAGGAAGAAAGGTTTGGTTTGACCCAGACGTAAACCGCATCAACTATGATGAGAACGGAAGATTCCTCGGTGAATTCAATGACGACGAAAGCATCCTGGTAGTACTCGACGATGGCGATTTCTACATCACCAACTTCGACCCGAACAACCACTACGAGGACAACATCCTCCGTCTGGAAAAATGGGACGAGCACAAGATCTGGACCGCCATTCTCTACGATGCCGACAATCAGGGCTATCCTTATATCAAGCGCTTCACGATGGATGCCATCAAGCGCCATCAGAACTTCATGGGTGAAAATCCTAACTGCAAGCTGATTTTGCTCACCGATACGGTTTATCCGAGAATCAAGGTTACCTATGGCGGCGTGGATGCTATCCGACCTGCCGAAGAAATCGATGCAGAACAGTTTATCGGACAGAAGAGCTTCAAGGCAAAGGGCAAGCGTCTCACTACCTGGAAGATAGAAAGCATCGAAGAACTGGAGCCAACGAGATTCCCTGAACCAACTGGTGGGGAGGAAGAAGGTTCTGTAGATGATTCTTTTAAGGGTACTCAAAGTGGCGGGAACGATGGCAAATCTTCTGAAAACACCACTATGGAACTACGTGAGAATCTTGATCCTGATGCAGGCAAGAGTGAGCAGCAGGTTATCGACGAGTTGACAGGACAGACAAGCCTTTTCGATGACAAAAGATTCACAGAAGAGAATGAGAAAGATAAAGACTGGTTGAAAAAACAATAGAATGAATTGTTGAAGAACAAAGAAAAAAGTAGTCGTGCTATCAAGCTGTTGCTACTATAGAAAAAAAATTAAAAGCCGCCCCTGAGGAATTTATTTTTCCTTTTTGAGGCGGCTTATTGTATAAAAGGTTTACATAATTTAAGTTCCCTGTTACTGAGGACTTTACTCTACAGTAATCTGAACTCTACGACACTTTATGTCTGGGCAGCCATTGCTGTCTCCCACTGCTTTCTCCAACTTGATGGAGAAGTCCTCTATGCCTTTCTTCTTGAGATAATCTACGACATTGTTCAGACGCCCCTCACTGAGCTTGAAGTTCTTGGAAGAAGGACCATCTGATGATGCTTCACCGATGATGGTCAACTTATAGTTCTTCTGCTCCTTCAGAGAAGCAATGAAATCATTTAGGCGAATGCGTTCCTGCTCGATAATTTTGGTCTTGTTGACTGGGAAATAGACATCATGACCATTTACCTTCGCATTAGCATTTTGGCAATCCTCCACCAACGCCTTCAAGTCGGCATTCTCCTGTTGGCTCTTGCGCAACTTGCTTTGCAAACCGTCATTCTCACGTTGCTTATCCTGCAGTTGTCGCTCGTAAGCGTCCTTCATCTCCTGCTGTTCAGCAAGCGTGTTGTAATAGAGTGCCTTGTTGGTTGGCATACGTTTGCCCACAAAGTTGTAGCGAAGAACCAGTCCACCACTAACTATGCCCTTAGGCGTGAGGTCGTTGTCGAGAGGTAAGTATTTGTACTGTCCTATCAAACCGATGGTCCAACGAGGCGTGATGTCGTACTCGAAGCTCAGGGAAACCGGGATGTACAAGGCATTCACCTGCTTTTTCTCCACATCTGAGGTCAGGTAGTCGTGGCTATAGACATTATAATATCCCTCGCCCTTCGCTACTGCCAACTCCCTATAGGAAGTAGTGGCAGAGAATCGGTTCCAGCCATGTAGGTAACCCGCTCCCACTCCTAACCACAAGTTGAACTTCTGTGCCTTGCGATTGTGCCAAAACTCCATGATATTGAAATCGAAGTTGAGGTCGGCCATCGCATAGTGCATATTGTAGCGGTTCTGTATGCGGTCAATCTTTGTCTCCAATGGCGCAGGGTAAGTTTTGCCTGTAGAAGGGTCTGTAATCACAAAGTCATTCTTTGTGACAGTAGAGGAAGCCACATGCTTGCCGGTAGCTTTTAGCATGGTGTATTCCAAGTTCAGGCCTATTCTCACCCATGGCTTGATGTTATACTTCAAGCCTACCGCTGCGTCGGGCGAAATAGGTCTTCTCGAATCCGAGACATCCGCTCCTCGCATACCATGATAGTAGCTTACACCACCCTGTCCGTAGATGGACCAGGTGTGGGTTCGCACCGTATCATTGTAAGTCTGGGCTTGAAGTGTGGTAGCCGTCGCTATGACGGCCGCCACTATAGTTAAACGTTTCATTTTCATAATCTCCAAGCTTTAAGTTTCTACTCCGGCCAAGTATATTCTGGTATGCTGGTTACAGTCCCATTTGGCTCAAGATAAATGTTGCACTGCACAAGAGAGGTGATGATGCCATTATTGTATGTTTTGAATGCCATTTCTACCTCCTTAGCAAAAACCGACTTGATAGATTTTCCTTCAGAATCAATGTAATATATACTCTCTATCTTTTTGTCAAAAGAAGTAAAACGAGAAGTAAAACGATATGTTATAGAAGAAATAACCTTAGTCACTCGTATTACCTGCTTGCCATTTGCCAAATCCATTGGTTGGAGAGTTCCTGCAGCTAATGTAGCAGAGCCTTTTCCTATTTTTTCTGCCCAAACCATGGTGGCTACATTCTCCAATTCATTATTACGTATAGCGTATGCGGCAGAATAGGTAAGAGATGGTTCTTCTGCTACAGTCAGCATATTGGCAATGACACCACCGAGATCTGTATATTGGATTGCCTCCCACAAACGTGGATCTACATAGATGGAAGAGTTGTCGCCTGGATTCTTATAGATACCATTGTCAGCCAGCATCTTTTTCAAGAGGTCAATCTGCGTCTTGGCGTTTGCGTCCTGCTTATTCTCCAGTGACTTGATGGCTTTTTCGATAGCAGTCTTCAATTTACCATTGGAAGCAACCACGGAAGCTGTACCATCTTTTATAGCCTTGTTGAGGTCTGCGGTTTGCTTTTTGATAGCATTTACGACACCTACTATCTTCAGGCCGATTTGCTCGGTATTGTTGTTGATGGCACCCTTGATTTCACCACCTTGGGTAGTAATGGCCTTGCTGATAACCTTGCCGTTCTTGTTGATAGCAGCAGCAACTACCACTCCGTTTTTGTCGATAGCGGTAACGATTTTGCCTCCCTGCTCATCTACAGCTTCCTTCAGGCTCTTGAGATTGTCCTTCATGCTGCCTTCCATGTTGACGATAGCATTCGTGTTGTCGGCAAGTTTGACAGACAATTCACCAGACATCTTATTGATGCTGTTCTCCACAGTCTTGAAGCCAGATACTAAGTTCTCGTTGAGCGTCTTTAAGGTAGTGTTCAGTGTCTTCAACTGAGCGTTTGCGTTTTGCAACTCAGTGTTGGTACCTTTCAACTGGGTGTCGATGGCTGTTAAGCGCAAGTCGAGCGTATTGTTGATATTCGATTCCTGTGCTGTCACCTTTGCCAAACCACTTGAGATGGTGGTGTTGATAGCATCCAACTTGGAACTCAACAAGACATTCTGACTCGCAAGAATAAAATTCAATGTATTGATGCTACCGACAATCTCTGCTGCTATCAGTTTACCAGACGTCGTGATAGTCATGCGCAGCAACTCACCTTGCTTCTTGATAGCTTCTGTTTGTGTACCGATGGCAGCAGTTTGTGTACCGATGGCTGTGACAATCTTGTTGCCCTTGTTGTCCACGGTCTCGTTCAATTTGTTGAAGCCATTCAAAATTGTCGTATTGAGAGTACCCAAACTTGCTTGTGTATTTGTATCTAAGGTCTTGATGGCACCTGTGTTCTTGTCAATCTCCACCTTGATATCTGCCAAACCTGTAGAAAGAGCAGTGGTGAGTGCTTCAAATCGGCTACTCAAAGATGCTGTCTGATCGTTGATAGCCTGGGCGAGCTTGTTAGTTTGAGCCACAATTGTTGCACTGAGAAGGTTCTGCTGCTTGTCAAGTTCCAGACGGAGCAAGTTGCCGTTGCTGTCCAATGCTGTGATGATTTTACCACCTGTGGTAGAAATCTCTGTCCTGATAGCCTGGAATCCAGAAGTCAAAGTTCCGTCAATCTTACCCAAGGACACGTTGATACCGTTGAGGCTTACCTGTGTATTCTTGTCGAGCAACGTGATGGCACCTGTGTTCTTATCTACGCTGATCACAACATTCTTCAGACCAGTCTCCACTACGGTACTCAAGGCTTCAATGCGCTTGTCCAAAGTGCTGGTTTGGTCATTGATGGCAGCGATGAGCTTGGTTGTCTGACCTACGATAGTGGCACTGAGAGCCTCCTGCTGCTTGCCCAATTCAACACGGAGCAAGTTGCCGTTGTTGTCCAATGCGTAGATGACATCATTGCCTGTCGTAGAAATCTGCTCTTTGAGCAACTTAAAGCCATCTGTTAACGAACCGTTAATCTTTTCAAGGCTTGCGTTTGTATTCTTATCCAACAAGGTGATGGCGCCTGTATTCTTATCTACGCTGACCTTCACATCGGTAAAGCCAGCCTTCAAGGAAGCATCCAAGATGGCGAAGCGCTCCTCCAACGACTTCGTCTGGTCGTTGATGGCCTTCACGATGGCATCCGTTGAGTTCAACAAAGAGGTAGAGAGCAACTTGCCAGTCTCGTCAATCTGGAGACGCAGCAACTCGCCGTTGTTGTTCATGGCAACGACAATGCTCTTGCCCTGTTCGTCAATTTTGCCAGAAAGAGTAGTGAATCCATTGAATATGGAGGTGTTCACGTCCTTCAATCCTTGCTCTGTCTTCTCGCTGAGAACTTTGATGGCACCCGTGTTGGAGTCAATGGCAAGTTTGATATCTACCATATTGCTCTTCAGCAGTTGATTGAGAGCATCAAAACGCTCTTGTAAAGTCTTGTTTAGGTTGTTCACTGCATCGACCAACGCTGAATAGTCGTTGATGAATGTGTTTCCACCATAGTCCACGTTAGGTTCTAAAACCTCCGTACATGCCGACAGGCTCAAGGCTGCGACAAATAGCATTGGATAAATTTTCTTTTTCATAATCTTTTAAGTTTAAAACTTCTTTAATTTACTTATACCTTAATATAAACATGAAATAACTCACTTACATCCACATTCCAATATAAAGCAATCAGAAGCAAAGTTAATAATTTTTTACTTTTTTATTGATGACCTTGTCGTGTCATAGTCAACGCTTGCAAAGTTATGAAAATAATCTCAAAGTGTGGTGAACGTGAGTTTTTTCTCGTGAATATCAGTTTTTCCACGTGAACGCGCGTTGAATTATACATCTTTTAACTAAATCCGTCTCATATTCACAGAAAAAGCACATTGAAATGTAAGTATTGGTGTAATTTTTAGTGGTGAGAAATAGCAAAACAACAAAAAAAAAGGTGCGGAGAACACCACACCTTTGTACAAATAAAATAGTTTATCAAATATTTTTATGAAACATATTCTTCTATCAAACTATAGTCAAAACCTTCCAAACGCTTGCGAGCATTAGAAAGTGCCCAACGGTTCTTGAATCCACACAGCTCTGCAGCCATGTCCTGACTCAGATTTGAGTTGGATGTCTCCATCAATTTCTCATAATGTCGAACACGAAAGGCATTTACTAACTTGTAAAAACCCACCTGGGTAATGAAAGTGCCAGCCAGGGTATGTTTCATCAGGGTAACATCACGAATGACGTCCACTCGCTTCAGACTTGGCTCTAAGTAGCGACGGCTCACGATGGTAAGTACCTCTTTCTTTACGGCTTCCCAATCCTTCTCTGCCATCTGCTTTAGCAGGGCTTCCTTGTCGATGCCACCCTCCACATCTAAAACTACCTTTTGGCAAGAACTTACTTTTTCGTCTGTTTCGGACGAGGCAGAATTTTCAGGTTTAAAATCCTCGTTTCGCCGCATTATATTTTCAAGGCATTCCTTTTCCATACATTCCAGTTCCTCTTTCACCAAAGGAGAGCGTATGGCTTTGTTGGGATGGAGAATCTGGCAAAGAAAAAACACCATGAACATAGCCATGAGGATGTTTACACACATATAGACCTCGCGACTTTCCGAAAGAAAGACTACCTCAGTTCGGGATAACGAGCTCTATCTAAAGGCTTTATAA
>UMHT01059102.1_pt1 | contig 17378 bp, 7 predicted proteins | sample 1965601 | NCBI WGS metagenome assembly UMHT01 (sample SAMEA4836105, study PRJEB28245) | human gut metagenome | biome: gut microbiome; material: fecal sample | place: Denmark | collected 2008 | reverse complement strand
CGTTACCGGATAAGGCTGCTGAAAATATTCATGGCTGTATCGGTTCCATTATTGATAAGGAGGGTAAACTTTGGGTCGGTTGTCTGGAAGGGGTTTATATCATCGATCTGCATTCCCGTTCCTCTAAAGGAGAATTCCAGTACAGGCACCTGAACTACAAACTGGACGATCCGTCCTCCCGCCTGATTGAGAAAATAACCTGCTTTTATCAAGGTAAGGACGGTACTTTATGGCTGGGCAGTAACGGATATGGCATTTATCAACGAAAAATCGATGCTCAAGGAAAAGAACAGTTTATCTCTTATAGCACAGCGCAAGGACTACCGAACAATAGTATTCGGGGAATACTGGAAGATAACAACGGTAACTTATGGATCAGTACCAATAATGGACTCTCCTGTTATCACCAGGCAGAGAATCGTTTCATTAACTATACCATACAGGATGGTCTGATTGACACACAGTTTTATTGGAACGCCTCATGTGGTTCTTCTCATGACTTACTTTATTTCGGCAGTGTAGGCGGATTGGTTGCAATCGAAAGTAATCGTCCGGCGATGTCTCTTCCAGCTGCCAAAGTACGTTTCACCCGCCTGCGGATAGGTAATGAAGAAATATTGCCGGGCAGCGAATACCTGTCGGAAGATATTGCCATAACGACGGAACTGAAACTGCATGAAAAAGAGAAATCTTTCTCACTCGAATTTGCAGCGCTCAACTTTGAGTCAAACAATACAGCCATATACAGTTATCGTCTGGTCGGTTTTGACGATAAATGGGTACAGGTTCCGGGCAACCGTCGTTTCGCCAGTTATACGAATTTACCTCCCGGTTCATATACTCTACAGGTCAGATACACTCCTGATGGTGAGAACGAGGGAGAAAACATAACGGAACTGAAGATTACGATTGTACCTTATTTCTATAAGACTGTATGGTTTATTCTATTCATCATCGTATTGTTATCTGTCAGTGTATGGCAATTCTATCAATGGCGCATCCGTAATCTGAAACGGCAGAAAGAATATCTGCACCGCACGGTAGAAGAACGTACTCATGAACTGGAACAGCAAAAGCATCTGTTAGAAAATCAAACGGATGAGCTGTCACGCCAAAACCAGATGCTGATTCAGCAGAATGAGAAAATCACGAGGCAGAAGGCACAACTGATTCGTATGTCCCGTAAAGTGCAGGAATTGACGCTTGACAAGATTTCATTCTTTACGAATATTACTCACGAATTCCGTACACCGATTACCCTCATTATCGGTCCTATCGAACGTGCGTTGAAATTAAGCTACAATCCGCAAGTCATTGAGCAATTGAACTTCGTGGAACGCAATTCCAAATATCTATTGTCTCTCGTCAATCAGTTGATGGATTTCCGGAAGGTAGAGTCCGGCAAACTGGAGATTGTGAAGACTCGGGGAAATTTTCTGAAATTTATCGATTCACTGATCACTCCGTTTGAAGTATTCGCCCAAGAGCGGAACATTGTGCTCAAACGCTATTACCGGATGGAAATGCCGGAGATCTTATACGATGAGGATGCAATGCGTAAGGTGGTCACCAATCTGTTGAGTAACGCTATCAAGTTTACTCCTAACGGGGGAACTGTGTCTCTCTACCTATCTGCTCTTTTCGCCAAAGACAGTGAAAAAGAGACTCTGTATATTTGCGTCAAGGACAGTGGTTCGGGCATCCCTGAGGAAGACCTCAATCGGATTTTCAACCGCTTCTACCAGTCGCAGAATCAAGTGAAATATCCGGTATACGGACAAGCAGGAACAGGCATCGGTTTATACCTCTGCAAACGGATTGTTCAAATGCACGGCGGAGAGATCAAAGCATTCAATAACCGTCATGCGGGATGCTCTTTCCGCATCCTCCTCCCCTTGCAACGGAATGAAGGGAAAGACGAAAAGACAATCATTATTGATCACAACGATTCGTCCGCAATTCCTGTTCAGGATTCCGGCTCTCCAAAAGAGAAAGAGGCTTTAAGTATACTGGTTGTGGAGGATAATGCTGATATGCGGGGATATATCCGGTCTATTCTTCGTGAACAGTATCATGTACTGGAAGCTGCAAATGGCGAAGAAGCATTACATATACTTAATAGTAATCCAATAGACTTTATTATCAGTGATTTGATGATGCCCGTCATGGACGGAATCGAGCTGTCCCGAAGGGTAAAGGAGACATTTGCCATTTCGCATATTCCTTTCCTGATGCTGACCGCCAAAACCTCACAAGAAGCCCGACTGGAAAGCTATCGTATGGGAGTGGACGAATATCTGCTGAAACCTTTTGATGAGACATTATTATTGACCCGTATTCAGAATATTCTGGAGAACCGGAAACGATATCAACGTAAATTTACGCTTGATATGGACGTGGACGTACTTAATATGGAAGAAGAATCCGGTGATAAGAAGTTCCTCAATCAAGTAATGGAAGTTATCAAAGAGAACTACAAGAACTCCTATTTTGAAGTCAGCGATTTTTGTGAAGCCGTCGGAGTAAGCAAAAGCCTGCTGAACAAAAAACTGCAAAACTTAATCGGTCAGTCCGCCGGACAGTTCATCCGGAATTACAGACTGAACATCGCACGGGAATTGATTCTGAAGAATCGGGAAACGAAGAATATGAATATAGCGGAAGTTGCCTACGAAGTAGGATTCAATGATCCCAAATATTTTACAAGATGCTTCACGAAACATTTCAATGTGACACCAAGCGCACTGCTGAATAACGAAGAATAACTGATATAAGGGTTGCTATTATGAAACAATGATAGCAGCCCTTCGTCTTAAAATGAGCTCATTTTAAGAGACATCCGTCCAAGATTATACTCAAAGTGTAAAAAAGACACTTATATAACCGTTTATCCACCTCGAAAATTCATTTGTCCACCTTTAATATACTCATCGGTTGTATTTTTGCGACACTACAACGAGTAGAATTATTGTTGAACCATTAATATCAATATCTATGAAGACAAGGAAATGGCCGTTACTACTTATGGCAATTCTTACCGTTCTCAGCATGAGTTCTTGTCAGGATTGGGGAGAAGCCGATCCACCGGCAGGAAATCAAAAACTTCCGGCAAAGCCGGATACCTCCGCTAAATTAATAACTGAATTTACATTTGACGAAGATTTCAACTCTACTGCCACCGAAGGCGAAACACCTGTATCGGGGGAAGGTTTTGCATACAGTGCAGATCAGGAGATTCCGGAAATCGTACAGGATGATGAAAGAGAAAGTGGAGTTATGCACGCCAACGGCGGATACCTCCGCATTCCCAACCCTCTTATCGGTGCAGATATCCAGACAGGAGTCTCATTTAGTTTCTTCGTAAAATCTACTAAAACAGACCATACAGGCGCACTGATCTCATTCAGTGACGGAACAAACAAACTGTATTTCACTGCAAATGCTTTTTTGAGCTATACCGGCACAGGAGGCTATCTGGACGTAAATGATCCGGAAGTCAGTGTAACGAACGCAATGCCTTACGGGACATGGCATTATGTTGCCTTGACTTTCACAGAGAAAGGATACGCCATTTATATCGATGGCACCAAGAAATACGATACCAACAACCATGCCAGCATCAGTTCCGGAAAGACAAGGGCTGTGAGCGTAGGTGACTTCGATTATTCCAATATGATCGATTTATTGTCATCTGCGACCTATATATATTTAGGCTATGGTTCGGATACGGAAACAGCCGAAGCCTATTATGATGATCTGAAGATCTGGACAAATACTTTCTCGGACAGCGATGCTCAGGGACCGAATATCGGTGGCGGAATACATGTGCCCGATCCTGTTTATAAAGCTACTTTCGAAACGACTACCGGACTACAGATCATTGGCGGTGGCAGCTTTGTTACAGATGATAATAGCGCCTTCGGAACCGTATTCAAGAATATCCCCGGAGGAATGCGTCAGAATTACTTGTTGCTTCCGGAAGATGTAATGTCACATTCTGCCGAAACGAAGGAAATGTCTATCGGTATGTGGGTGAATGCGAAGGATGCCGGAATCTCATCCACTTATATGTGGTCACCATTATTCAGTGCTCACGGGCAGGCACCGGGCATAGCAGGTACTGCCAATACAGACAACTGGCCTATGTTTGCATTGTATGTAAGAGGAACATTACAACTGAATAATGCCGGATGGTGCAACTTTGATGATGCACAGAATGTAAATGGTACCAATGCTCTATATCATGACGCCACTGACTGGTTAGCCGATCACGGGTGGCATTACTATACAGTAACTCTCACCGCTACTTCCGCCAAAGTATATATGGATGGCGAACTGAAGAATGAATGGCAGGTGGCAGGTACCGGAGATAATAATACAATTGAAGGTGCATTCATTTATGGTGCCAACTACAAATACATCACTTTAGGCGGAAATCAGGCGTTCGACTGGGGCGATCCCGATCCGGGATTCATGTTTGACGACTTCGCAGTCTATAACAAAGAATTGTCTCCGGAACAGATCAAACAGATTATGGAAGACAAGACTTTGGCTCTGCCTACTCCTGTCTACATCAATACCTTTGAAGAAGGAGCCGGAGATGCAAAAATCGTAGGTTCGGGCAAAATAGTTTCAGTGGAAGACAAAGGGTTCGGACAAATATTCCAGAATGTAGCCGGTTCTAAAGGCACTAATTATCTGATGTTGCCTCAAGATGCTCTTTCCCACTCCGTAGAATCTCAGGAAGTGAGTATCAGTGTATGGGTGAATGCCAAGAATGCAGGAGCATCGGACGATTATCGCTATTCTCCCCTATTCACGGCATACGGAAACGAGCCGTCGGCAGGATCAGAGAATATATGGCCATTGTTTGTCCTGCAATCCCGCGGACTCGCCCAAATAAACTGTAACGGATGGACAGACTTCACCGCCGCACAAAATGAGAAAGGTGTCAATACCGTTTATTGCTCGGAATATGCAGCAGATGGAATCGTTTGTGAGGAAGACTGGCTGAAGGATCATGAATGGCATCTTTACACAGCCGTTCTCACGTCTACCACCTGTAAAATCTACATTGACGGAGAAGTCGCCAACTCATGGACAGTGTCGGGCAGCGGTGACGGCAATACCATCTCCGGAATATTCACCAACGGTGCAGACTTGAAATACATCTCATTGGGCGGAAACCAGGCATGGACATGGGCTGACCCTGATCCCGGATTTATGTTCGACGACATCGCTATCTACAACAAAGCACTGACAATCGATGAGATACAGGCTATTATGAAAAAGAAAAAGAATTAAACCTTAAAGTTTAGTATACATGAAAAATTTTATACTGATACTCTGCCTCGCCACATTCAGCCAATGGGTGTATGCGCAGAACAAGCAGATCACCGGACGGGTAGTTGATACCAAAGGCGAAGCCGCCATTGGTGCAAGCATACTTGAAAAAGGAACTACAAACGGAACCATTACCGACTTTGACGGTAACTTCAAACTGACGGTCGGACCGAAAGCCGTGTTACAAATCAGTTATATCGGTTATAAGACACAGGAAATACCAGTAGCCAACAAGACGAAACTGAATATCACTATGGAGGAAGACACGGAAGTGCTGGATGAAGTCGTAGTGGTCGGATACGGTGCGCAGAAGAAAGAAAGTGTGGTAGGTGCCATCTCGCAGGTTTCTTCCAAAGAACTGTTGAAATCTCCGGCAGCCAATATTTCACAGGCGATTGCCGGTAAGATTTCGGGTGTAATCACTTCTCAGACTTCCGGTGCGCCGGGGGCTGACGATATGAAGATTTATATCCGTGGCCGTGCTTCTTTCGCAGGAGACAACCAGCCGTTGATTTTAGTAGACGGTGTAGAACGCGAGTTCTCACAGATTGCTCCGGATGATATCGAATCGATCTCTACGTTGAAAGATGCTTCCGCTACTGCCGTATATGGTGTACGTGGTGCAAACGGTGTGATGCTGATTACAACGAAGCGTGGTAAAGAACAGAAACCGACCGTCAGCCTGACCGCCAACTGGCAAATACAGTCCCCTACCCGCCAGGATACTTATCTGGATTCTTACAATTCGGTTGTATTGCTGGAAGAAGCGCTGGCTAACGACGGACTGCCTTCTCAATATTCGGCATCCGACATCGAAATGTATAAAAGAGCCTCAGCAGGACAACTCAGCGGAATCGATGCCCTCCTCTACCCGAATGTAGACTGGTATGACACCGTTTTGCGAAACAGTGCACCGGCACAACGCTACAATGTCAATATACAGGGCGGTACCAAACGTATGCGTTACTTTACTTCTGCCGAATATTATAACCAACAGGGATTGTTCAAGGAATTCAGTCAGGACGAATACGGAAACAAGTCGAACTCCAGCTTCAAGCGTTTCGCTTTCCGTGCCAATCTCGACTTCCTGATGACCAAAGACCTGACTCTTTCCGTCAACTTCGGGACACGTTTCGAAGAACGCAGAGGACCGAACTCGAATGAATCGAGAGACGGAACTTACAGTCAGGCATTTTATGAAATGAATCATACACCGGGATGGTTGTTTCCGGTATCCTATACCGTAGGTGAAGGTGAAGACCAGAAGACATTGTACAGCGGCAGCTCACAATACCAGAATAATATCGTGGCACGTTTTGCCAAAGCCGGTTTCTACCGCTCCACCAATACGATCAATGAAACAAATTTCATTGTGGATTATAAGATGGACTGGCTCACCAAAGGGCTGGCAGCAAAAGGTATGGTATCTTTCGACTACGACGCTTACTATATGCGTGCTTTCAATGCCGACTTTGCCACTTATGAGCTGAATGACCGTACTAATTATAATTCAATAGACGCTTATACCCAGTTCAATACGGATACGGAACTTGCTTATCTGGGCAATAACCAGACTACTACTTATAAACTTTATATGGAATTCCAGCTGAACTGGGCACGCAAATTCGGGAAACATGATATCACCGCTATGGCACTGTACAACCAGAATGACTACCGTTATCAGGCAGACCTTGCCGAACGCTACCAAGGACTGGTAGGGCGTGCCACATACGGCTACGACGACCGTTACCTGGCAGAAGTCAACTTCGGCTATAACGGTTCGGAAAACTTCATGCGAGGCAGACGCTTCGGTTTCTTCCCTTCTTTCTCCGTAGGATGGAGAATCAGCAACGAAGCTTTCATGAAAGGAACGGAAGACTGGCTGAACAATCTGAAAATCCGTGCATCCTATGGTGAAGTAGGAAACGATGTATACAAAGTGAATGGCGTAAAACAACGTTTCCTGTATCAGGCAGTGTGGACACAGATAGCCAACGACTATCACTTCGGAACAACCGGATATACCGGTATCTATGAAAGCCAGTACCCTAACTATGCAGTGACTTGGGAGCGTGCTCACAAATACAACCTGGGACTGGAATTTGGTTTATGGAACGGACTGTTGAACGGTAATATCGACGTATTCTACGAAAAGAGAAACGATATCCTGACTCCTTACCTCACCCGTCCGCAATGGGTAGGCGTCAATATGGCTGCCGGCAATCTGGGAGAGACCAACAACAAGGGCTTCGAAATCGAACTGAAACATGCGAACCATATCGGAAAGGACTTTACCTATAATGCAAGTCTGACTTTCTCACACGCCCGCAATGAAATCCGGAACATGGACGAACCCGCCACAAAGACAGCTTATCGCAAACAGGAAGGTCATCCGATCAACCAATACTTCGGTCTGGTGTGCGATGGTTTTGTGACCCAAGCCGACTTGAACAATCCCGATTTTCCGGTTTCTACTTTCGGCAATGTACAGGTAGGCGACCTGAAATACCGTGATATGAACGGAGACGGATTTATCGATAGCCGTGATGAAACATTTATCGGCTATAGCGATGTTCCCGAAAACACTTACGCCTTGTCTCTGGGATGCGAATACAAAGGCATCGGATTCAGCATCATGTTTCAGGGAGTAGATCATGTTTCCAGATATTATGATGCGGAAGCAATGTACGCTTTCGTGAATGGCGGTAAGGTAAAAGAACATCATCTGAACCGCTGGAATCCCAACCAGTCGGAAGCATACAACCTTGCCAATGCCAGCTATCCGCTGCTCCATTATGACAGCTACGGCGACCATAATCAGCGTAAGAACTCGTTCTTCCTGAAAAACGGTAACTTCCTCCGTCTGAAGAATATCGAACTAAGCTACTCGCTTCCGGCTAAATGGATCAGAAAAGTAGCCATGAACGAATGCCGCGTCTACGTGAATGCAAACAATCTCATCACGTGGGATAAACTGGATGGTCTTTGCGATCCGGAAAGTGAAGGTTCCAACCGTTACCCGATTATGAAGACTGTGAACTTTGGTGTAAACATTAAATTCTAACAGATATAAGACATGAAAAAGACAATCATATATACCGCCTTTTGGTTGGCAACCGCCGGAATCGCCCTGACTTCCTGTGAAGATATATTCGGTGGTTTTCTGGACAAACAGCCCAGCAACGAACTGACAGAGGAAGAAGTATTCAGCCAATGGACTACCACCCGCGAGTTCCATTTCGATACTTACAACTTCCTGCGCCACGGTACCTGCCGCATCAACAACTCATGGATGGATGCAGCTACCGACTTAGCCGAAACCAGCTACGCCAGCGGCGGCACGCGTACAAGTTTCAACATCGGTAACTATTATGCCAGCGGTGCCGCCACTGAACTCACCGGCACATGGGAACACTATTACCGGGGTATCCGCAAATGCAATATGCTTTTAAAGAACATCGACGACGTGCCCAAAGCTACGGATGACTCGGAAGAAGCACACGCTACCTATGTGAAACAATACAAGGCGGAAGCTCATTTCCTCCGTGCTTATTTCTACTGGGAAATGTTTCTCCGCTACGGTCCCGTCCCTCTGGTTACAGATGTACTCGATCCGGACGGAGACTTGCTCAGCAACTATACCACCCGCCCTTCCTTGAAAGAATATGTAGTTGACTTCATTCTGAAAGAACTGAAAGATTGCGAAGAAGGATTGATGGATAAAGCTACTTCTGCCGAATCGGGCAACCCCGGACGTATCAGCCAGCCAATGGCACGTGCACTGTATTCACGTGTCATGCTCTACATGGCAAGCGACCGTTTCAGAAGTGAATCGGGTATCAGCTGGCAGCAAGCCGCCGATGCAGCGCAAAGCTTCATGACGGATTACGGAACACTCTACGGACTCTACACGACTGATACCGATCCGAAGACATGCTATACCAACGCCATCCTGAAGAACGCACATGACGAGAAAAATAATGAAACGATCTTCTGGCGTAATGATGTAGCTGTAGGATGGGGAGCGATCTATAACGATACGCCGGTAGGCGAAGGCGGCAACGGAGGTTTGTGCCCGTCACAGAATTTAGTGGATATGTACGATATGGCGAACGGACAGTCTCCTTTCAGCAATTATGATGAAACCGGCGCCCCTGTTTATAATGGAACAGCCACTCCAGCCATCAACAATGCCAACGGATACAAGAGCAATGATCCTTACAGCAACCGTGACCCGCGTCTGGCGGCTACCGTACTCTACAACGGTGTGAATTGGGGTAATGGTATAATTAATGTACTCAAAGGACAACGGGATAACCCGCAAGGAAATGCAAATGCAACGCCGACCGGATACTATACCCGCAAGTATATTCCGGAAGTGATCCTGAACAATAACCATACCGGCAGCAACTACCGTAACTGGATTATCATCCGCTATGCGGAAATCTTATTGAACTATGCAGAAGCCTTGAATGAAGCCGGCGGGTCACGTGCCGACGTACTGAATGCCATCCAGCCTCTCCGCGACCGTGTAGGGATGACTGCCAAACTCACAGACCGCAGCGATCTTCAGACCATTGCCGACCGCCGTAACTTCATCCGCAAGGAACGTACCGTCGAACTCGCTTTTGAAGATCATCGCGCATGGGACGTACGTCGCTGGAATGTAGCGGAAAAAGCATTGGCACGTCCTATCTACGGAATGGAGGTTACCAAGGAAAACGGAAAGTTTGTCTATACACGTAAAGTTGCCCAGAACCGGGTATTTACGGAGAAAATGTATCTCTACCCGATACCGGAAGGAGAAGTATGGAAAACGAATATCGAAAACAACCCGGGTTGGAACAATTAACTGAATGAATATGCAACCGATGAAATTAAATAACATACAGACAGGATTCAAAAGAATCCTACTCACCGTAGCCACAGCTTTCATGCTGGGCAACGGATGGGCGCAAGATGCTAAAGTCCTGAAAGGACGAATCGTAAATGCAGAGGGTGAACCTATCGCAGGTGCGGTGGTCAACGTAGCGGAAGCAAGCCGCATCGCACTCTCGGACAAGGACGGTTTCTTCACTTTGAAGAATGTAAAACCTGCCGACGAGCTTTATGTAAGCAGCGTAGGCTATCTGCCGGCAACAGCCATTGCCGACTTTGATGAGAACTTCAAGATTGTTATGGATGCCGACCTGGATGAATATGCTCATACGACTCCGCTTCCTTTCAACCGCAAACCCAAGAAGTTTGTGACAGAGTCCACTTCCATCGTCACCGGAGAAGAACTGGAAAAACATCCGGTAACCGTTTTGCAGAATGCGTTTACCTCCACTGTCACCGGTGTAGAGACGTATGAGGCGCAATCCGAACCGGGATGGAGTGAAACGGCTATGTATATCCGTGGCATCCGTACCATGAATGCCAGCGCACGCAGTCCGCTGATCATCGTTGACAATGTGGAACGTGACCTCTCATTCCTCGATGCCTACCCTATTGAATCGATTACGATATTGAAGGATGCCGCCGCCACCGCTATCTATGGAATGCGTGGAGCCAACGGTGCAGTACTCGTAACGACCAAACGCGGAGAAACCGGTAAGACTAAAATCAACTTCACACAAGAAGTCGGCTTCCAGACTATTGCCGGAATTCCCGAAAGCCAGAATTCTTATAACTATGCGCTGAGCCGTAATCAGGCACGATACCTGGACGGATTAAGTCCCGAATATTCCGATGAAGACCTGGAATACTACCGTCGTGTCTGCAACGGTGAGCAGTTGGAAGGAATGGCCAAATACAAATACTTCAATACAAACTGGCACGACACCATGCTGCGGGATGCAGCTCCGCAATACCGTACCAACCTGTCTGTCAGCGGCGGTAATGCACGTGCACGCTACTATGTCTCCTTCTCTTATCTCCGCCAGGAAGGTTTGTTCGACACCAAATGGACGGAATGGAACGAAGGCTACAGCACACAGGAAGTATTGAACCGCTACAACCTGCGTTCGAACATCGACATCGATGTAAACAAGTTCCTGAATGTATCGATGGACTTGGGCGGACGTATCGACAATATCTCCCAACCGGGCATTGACGTATGGAACCTCTTTACCTGGGGAGCCGGCGAAAATCTTCCGGTGTATCCCGTATTCTGCCCGAACGGTGAATTCTTTATGCCAACCAGCAGCGACAGTAAAAACGGTGCCGCACAAATCGCCGGACGTGGTGTGGAGCAGAACCGCCGCCGTAACCTCTATACAACCGTAACGGCTACCGGAAACCTGGATGCCCTCGTTCCCGGACTGAAAGCCAAGATGACGTTCAGTTTCGACTCTTACGAAACATTCCAGAAGGTGCAGCAAGCCGATGTCAATGTCTACTACTATAACTATATGGCTGATGTCAACGACCCGTCGGAATATACATACCAACGCATGAGAACGTACAAAGCATTGCCCAATGCCACCACTTCTCCACGTGACTATTACTATAATCTCAATATGAACGGCGGACTGGCATACGAACATACATTCGGCAAACATGCCATCAATGCCCAGGCTTTTATCCGTACTTATCAGAATGTAGTACGCGGACAGGAATCATCCAACCGCTACCTCTCTTACAATGCACAGGCTACATATGTATATAACAACCGATATATCCTTTCCGGTAATATCTCCCGCATGGGCAGTGATAATTATGCCGACGGCGAACGCTTCGGAACATTCCCCGGCGGTTCCGTGGGATGGGTACTTTCCGAAGAATCATGGCTGAAGAACTCGTTCGTGAATCTCCTGAAACTCCGTGCTTCTTACGGACGGGCGGGACAAGCTGTGACAGGCGTCAGCCGCTACCCGTACCAAGGTACATTCACCGAAGGAGGCGGATATAATTTCGGTACTTCCCAATCTTACACGGAAGGTGTATATGAATCGACAGCCGGCAACAAGAATATCAAATGGGAAATCTCGGATATGGCAAACTTCGGCGTTGACTTCGACTTGTGGAACAAGAAAATCTACGGTTCTGTGGACTTCTTCAAGGAATGGCGTTCCAATATTCTGGTATCCCGTTCCACCGTGCCCGGCTTATTCGGTGTAAACGCTCCGCAAGACTCTTACGGCAAGGCCGAAACGAAAGGTTTTGAGATCACTTTAGGACATAGCAACCGGATCGGTGATTTTGAATACTATATCGACGGTATGCTGACTTTCAACACCAACAAGATCACCGAAATGGATGAACTGACTCCCGATTACGCTTATCAGGCAAGAACCGGCAACCGGATCGACCAAAGCCAGCTCCTGATCTGGAAACAATGGGCCAGTAATCCCGACCTGATTCCGGAGTCGTATGAAGATGCCGTTGCCAATCCTCAGAAATATCCGTGGAACGCTGCCGGTAAATACAAGCTCGGCAATGCCGTATTCCAGGATACGAACGGCGACCGTAAAATAGACAGCTACGACAAAGTACCGACCGGATACACGAATATTCCGGAATTAATCCCGACCATCCGTTTAGGTTTCAGTTGGAAAGGTTTCGACGCACGTGCCGTGCTGACGGCTTATCTGAACCGCACCGTTCCCTGTCGCGAGAATATGGACTATGGTTTCGGCTGGGGAGGTACTTCCACTCATGAAATCACCAACACATGGGGATATTATACCGATGATCCGACAGACCCGCGCAATATCAACGCCAAATATCCGCGTTTGTCTACTTCCTTCAGTGACCTCGACCGGAACTATCCTTACAATGAGTCTACCATCTGGGTAGTCAATGGAGACTTCCTGTCATTGCGGAATGTGGAAGTCGGCTACTCGCTTCCTGCACGATTGATTTCTAAAGTCAATATGACGAAATGCCGTCTTTACTTCAGCGGCTACAACCTGTGCAACTGGAGCCATCTGCCTAAAGGCTTTGATCCGGAAAACCCGACCAACTATATCTGGGCATATCCCAAGACACGTTCATTTACGTTCGGTGTGAATATCGGATTCTAATCATTCAATAAAACAGCAAAGAATTATGAAAAGAATATCAACTTATATAGTTACTCTGGTCCTCGCACTCGCAGGCAGTTCGTGCAGCGACTACCTCGACAAAGAGTACGATGCCTCCTTATCTGAAAAGAAAGTGTTCAATAACCAGAACCTGACACGCGAGTTCCTCGCCAACATCTACACGAATCTGCCGGACGGACTGGCGCCACTGTCGGACGACCAGTTCACAGGTGCTTCACGTGACTGTATGACGGATAATGCAGTGACCTGCTGGGGACTTCATTATTATACAAAGATCGGCAGCGACGGATACACCGCCGGCGACCATCCCCTGCTGGGCTTCTGGAACACCGACTTATACGGGATTCGGAAATGTAATATGTTTCTGAAGAACGCCAAGGCATCCGTAGTAGGAAATACGGAGAAAGACGGCGATGACAACCGCCTTTACGACCGTTACTGTGCAGAAGCCAGACTGCTTCGCGCTATCTTCCATTTCGACTTAATCTGCTGGTTCGGCGCTGCCCCTGTCATTGCGGAAGATGAATCCGGCGAACCGATTATCTTCGACTTGTCCGATCCTTCGGCAATGAACATGTCCCGTACTCCCGCTGCCGAAGCACTTGAATGGGTAGCCGACCAATGCGACCAGATCAAAAACCAGCTCCCTTTCCGCTACAGCGATGAAGCATCCAACTGGGGACGTGTCAACGGAGCCGCCGCTTATGCTTTAAAGGCAAGAGCACTGCTCTACCGTGCTTCCAAACTGAACAATCCGGACGGCAACACCGCATACTGGGCGAATGCGGCGCAGGCAGCAGCCGACTTCATCACTCAGAATAACAAGCAAAGTTACCCTTACCGACTGTACAATACGGGAAATCCGGAGAATGACTATTACGAATGTTTCACGACCAATCCGGTATACAACAATGAAATTATCCTTGCACGCTCTGTATGGAATACCAATCAGGTAGAAAAAGTATTCCTGCCGGTAGGCTTTACCGGTTCTTTCTCCGGAAACGGACGTACCAACCCGACACAGAATCTGGTGGACGCTTACGAAATGAGCAACGGCAAACGGATCGATGAGAACGGCAGTACCTACGATGCCGCCAATCCGTATAAAGACCGTGACCCGCGTCTGGCACAAACCATCTTCTATCAAGGCATGATGTGGGGACGTGCCGACAAAGAAGAAAGACGTGCCATCGACGTACGCTACAACTCGGATGCGGACAAAGGAGTGGATTACACCTCAGCCATGGGAGGCACCTACACCGGATACTATCTGAAAAAGTTCGTGAATAACATATCCTGCAAAGAACCGGCCACCTATCCTCACGCATGGATGATTTTCCGTTATGGCGAAATTCTGCTGAATGCCGCCGAAGCCTATAATGAAGCGGAAGGTCCTGCCAAGGCATACAGTTACATCAATGAGGTACGCGCCCGTGCCGGTATGCCGGCCTACGCAGATATGTCGCAAAGTGAACTCCGCGAACGTATCCGCAACGAAAGACGCATCGAACTGGCTTTCGAAGATCATCGTTTCTTCGATGTACGCCGCTGGAAACTATATGACAATGTAACCTCTACGGGAGAAACCGGAAAGCCCCGTTACAACCAGTTGCTGAATCTTTATGGAGTGAAAGTCACCGGCAGCGCAGATACTCCCTCCTATACCTTCGGACTGGCAGAAACGGTCAATTCACGCACGTTTGTCAATCCCAAGAGTTACTATTTCCCGATACCTGCCAACGAAGTGAAACGGGCACCCAATCTGGGACAGAATCCGGGATGGGACACCGGAAGCGCTTCTAACGAATAAACATCAAAACAATCTAAAAAAGAAAGACTGAGATATGAAATACTTAAAGACCATCTATCTTCTACTCTGTTGCACGCTCGCCCTGGCAGCGTGCAGCGACGACGATGAAAACTCCGCATCAGGAGCTTTAAGCATCACAACGCCGGCATATACGAATGTGGGGTATAACAAAGTTACCTTATCCGCCAATATCAGCGGAACGGAAGGAGTGAATATCGTCAAACGGGGATTCTGCTACGCCACGGCATCCCATCCGGACATTTATGACACGACCTCCGAAGTCAGAGGATCGGAAATCAGTACGACCCTGACCGGCCTGACTCCACAAACGACGTATTACGTAAGAGCTTTTGTCACCCTTTACAACGAAGAGCCCAGATACTCGGAGGAAACTTCTTTCACGACTCCCGCCGAGACACTGAGCGATGAACTGGCAGCGTACGAAGCACCCACGTATGTAGACGACTACACAAGTTTCTCAGCCTGGAGCAACCGTTATGACTGGAACCTTGCCAACGTACACGACCCTACGGTAATGAAAGCCGATGACGGATATTACTATATGTATCAGACAGACGCTTCTTACGGCAACGCGCACAGCGGAAACGGACACTTCCACGCACGGCGTTCCAAAGACCTCGTAAACTGGGAGTATCTGGGAGCAACCATGAGTGAAACGCCCCCGACATGGATCAAAGAAAAGCTGAATGCCTACCGTCAGGAGATGGGACTGGAACCGATTGACAATCCGTCTTACGGATACTGGGCACCTGTTGCACGAAAAGTATCGAACGGAAAATACCGTATGTATTATTCCATCGTAATCACGAACTACATCCAAACCGGAAAACCGGAAATTGAGAACAACGGCAACTTTGACGGTTCATGGACCGAACGCGCGTTTATCGGACTGATGGAAACTTCCGATCCGGCAAGTAATATATGGGAAGATAAAGGATTCGTTGTCTGCTCTGCCAGCGATAAGGGAAAGACGGATTATGGGCGCAGCAGCATCAATGACTGGGAAGGGTATTTTAAAATCAATGCGATCGACCCTACTTATATAATAACGGAAAATGGCGAACACTGGCTGATCTATGGTTCATGGCACAGCGGTATCGCTGCCCTACAGGTAAATCCGGAAGACGGCAAGCCGCTGAATGCTTTGGGAAATCCCTGGGACATCACAGGAGAAGACAATTCGGGTTATGGAAAGATAATCGCCACACGTGGCACCAGCCGCTGGCAAGCATCCGAAGGTCCCGAAGTGATCTATCGTGACGGTTATTACTATCTGTTCCTGGCTTACGGTTCACTGTCGGTAGAATATAATACACGTGTCTGCCGTTCCAGAAACATCGACGGCCCTTATGTAGACATACACGGAAATTCCGCTATGGGAAGCGCGCAACTATATCCGATACTGACTGCTCCTTACCGGTTCGACAACAGCTACGGCTGGGTAGGAATTTCCCATTGCGGCATCTTCGATGACGGAGCCGGCAACTGGTTCTATACTTCACAAGGACGTTTCCCCGTGAACGTAGGCGGCAATGAATACTCCAACGCCATCATGATGGGACATGTACGCAGCATCCGCTGGGATGCCAACGGCTGGCCTCTCGTTATGCCCGAACGTTACGGAGCCGTTCCGCAAGCGCCTATCACGGAAAATGAAATAGCCGGAGACTGGGAACATCTGGCATTGACCACCAGTACGGGCACCCAACGAACGTCCGAAACGATGACTTATGATCTCGGTACGCATAAGATAACTTCCGGCAGCTGGAAAAATGCTACATGGACATTTGATGCAGCGACTCAAACCATCACGACAAGCGCCGGAGTAGTACTCTATCTGCAACGTGAAGTCGACTGGGAAGCCAGTCCGCGGACACATACGATTGTGTATGCGGCCCAGGGTAATCAAAAGACATATTGGGGGAAGAAACTCCAATAACCCTCTATAGAAAAATAAATATGTGTTTTGCTGTCACCGTCACAAAGCAGAGCATAACTCGCTTATAATGAAGAAGTAAAGCAGTGACAGCAACTAGTGACAGCACTGTGATGGCAATTTTTGCTGTCACAGTGCTGCTATATCTACCGGACTTTGCCGACAGGTCATGCGTAGGTCCATTCGTTTCCATATGCCGGATGTCTTACCCTGGATTTGGTTGACTACTATAAGTATCAAC
>UMHT01049770.1_pt1 | contig 17756 bp, 13 predicted proteins | sample 1965601 | NCBI WGS metagenome assembly UMHT01 (sample SAMEA4836105, study PRJEB28245) | human gut metagenome | biome: gut microbiome; material: fecal sample | place: Denmark | collected 2008 | reverse complement strand
AAAATAGGGTGTCCCCGGAAAAAACTACATTCTGATACGGGAAATAATAGCAGCAGCCACCCACCGTATGTCCCGGTGTATGGAATACACGGATATGAAAACCGGCAAGGTCGATCTCCTGCTCATTCTTCAAAAATACATCCGCATGATAGGTCTTTTGTACACCTTCCCAGCCGCTTAAATTGAGAGACGGCGTATCTAAGGTCTCTTTTTCATGCTCCTCGGCATATATTTTGATATCAAAATGTTTTGCAAGTTCCTCCGCTCCACCCGCATGGTCAAAATGTCCATGTGTCAGCAAAATTGCGATCGGTGTCAGCTTTTCCTGACGAATCTTCTTGGCAAGTTGATCTGCACTTGCCCCCGGATCGATAACCAGTACTTCTTTTGTGTCATCGTTGATCGCAAAATAACAGTTTGTCTGTACCGGACCAACTACATATTGTTCTACTTTCAGTGGTGCCATATTTTCCCCTTTCCTGTCTGACAAAATCTTTTTCTTTACAGAAAAACTGGCTGCCCATCTGGATGCGGTTCATGTTTCCCACAACCTTCTGACAACCAGTTCTTTTAGCCCGTCGTTCTCTCTATATCAATGATACTCTCGATCTGCCGCAGTCTCTCCACAACGCTTGTAAGTTCTTCCCTGCCCTTCGTGCTGAAAGATACATCGATTGTTGCAATTCCCTGCTTGCTTGTTTTGGAGTGAATCGAATCAATATCGATCTCACGCTCTGTAAATACCTTTGTGATATCCACGAGAAGACCGGTTCGGTTATTGCCGTAGATCTTGATCTCTGCACGGTACAGGCCACTGCTACCGGACTCTTCATCATGCTGCCACTCTGCATCGATCAGACGCTCACGCTCCATATCAGACAGATTGATAATGTTGATACAGTCTGTTCTATGGATGGAAACACCTCGGCCTCTGGTTACAAATCCAACGATCTCGTCTCCCGGTACCGGACTGCAGCACTTTGAAAAATGCACTGCCACATCATAAAGTCCTTTTACGATGATACCGCTCTTGGAATGTTTCTGTACGACCTTATCTTTATTCTCGGCAATGGTCTCAAGCACTTCATCATCCGTGATACACGCAAGATGGTCTTTTTTGTATTCCTCATACATGCGGTTTACGATCTGACCTTCTTTTAAACCACCATGTCCGATCGTTGCAAGGCAGGAATTCCAGTCATGGAAACCATATTTTCTTAAAATTTTCTCCTGATATTCCGGCTTATTGATATCCGGGAAATTGATTCCCTTGGATTTTGCCGATGCGATCAAAAGTTCCTTGCCGTGTGTAATATTTTCTTCTTTTAACTCACTGCGGAACCACTGATTGATCTTATTTTTCGCCTGGGTGCTTTTTACAATATTTAACCAGTCACGGCTCGGTCCCTTTGAATTCTGGGAAGTGATTACTTCCACACGGTCACCGTTCTGGATGATGTAGTCGATTGGAACCAGTTTTCCGTTGACTTTTGCACCGATCATCTTATTGCCGACCGCGGAATGAATACTGTAAGCAAAGTCGATCGGCGTGGAACCAGTCGGAAGATTCTTGACATCTCCGGTCGGTGTAAAACAGAATACCGTATCGGAAAACAGGTCAAGATCGCTCTTTAGCAGGCTCATGAACTCTTTATTATCTGACATGTCGCGCTGCCACTCTAAGATCTGACGGAGCCAGCTCAGCTTTTCCTCTTCGGTAACGGTCATTGGCTGTGACACACCGCCATTGTTACTTGCCTCTTTGTACTTCCAATGGGCAGCGATACCATATTCAGCCGTACGATGCATCTCAAAGGTACGGATCTGTATCTCAAACGGCTGACCGGTCGGTCCGATCAGAGTCGTATGGAGTGACTGGTACATGTTCGGCTTAGGCATCGCAATGTAGTCTTTAAACCGTCCCGGAATCGGCTTATACATCTCATGAATCACACCGAGTGCTGCATAACAGTCCTTGACGGAATCCACGATGATGCGGATGGCAAACAGATCATAAATCTGGTCTAATGTCTTGTGCTGATTGACCATTTTTTTGTAAATACTGAAGAAATGTTTTGCACGTCCGTCAACCTGTGCAGGAATTCCTGCATCTTTGATGTGCTGACGCACTTCTTCCACCAGTTTCTGTACATATTCGTCCCTGACACTCTTGCGCTGTGCGATCTGATGTACCAGATCATAATAGGCATCCGGCTCTAAATACTTGAGTGAGAGATCGTCCAGCTCGATCTTGATCTTGGAAATACCAAGACGCTGTGCGATTGGTGCGTAAATATCCATCGTTTCACGCGCTTTTTCCTTCTGCTTCTCAGGTGTCATGTATTTGAGCGTACGCATATTGTGAAGACGATCCGCAAGCTTGATCAGGATAACACGGATATCCTTTGCCATTGCAAGGAACATCTTACGAAGATTCTCTGCCTGAACCTCCACTTTATCCGCATCATAAGAGAGCTGTCCTAATTTGGTAACACCATCTACCAGAAGAGCAACCTCATCTCCAAACTCCTGTGCAATCTGTTCATCCGTCATAACAGTATCTTCCACAACATCATGTAAAAGTCCTGCAACGATCGTCTCCTTATCAAGCTCTAACTCCGCTAAAATAATCGCAACACACAATGGATGGATGATATATGGCTCGCCGGACTTTCTTGCCTGTCCCTCATGTGCATCCCTCGCAACATGATATGCTTTCTCGATCAGCGATATATCTGTCGATGGATGATACTTTCGCACGCTGGCGATCAGTTCGTCATATAGTTTTTCCGGACTCTCAAACTCTTTCATCGGCTTGATGTTATCGTCCTCTTCTTTTACTTTTTTTTGCAGATCCAGTGATTCTGATGAAAAATCCGCCATGTGCCTCACCCACTTTATCCCTTTTTTAGTAGTTTATATTATATTTTATTTTTATGGAAAATGCAACGTTTATTGATGATATCATGCCCCGCTTTTGCTTATGGTATAGCGTTTCATGCATTTTCCGTCCAGATCCATTTCCTCCCGGAACATAAATCCCAGTTTTTCTGCCAGACATTCCGATGCTTTATTTCCTTTCTGGATCAGACAGTTTAATTTATCGAATTCAAGAAAATTCCATGCGTAACCGATCACAGCAAGACAGACCTCTGTTGCATATCCTTTTCTCTGATACGATACGTCGATCATATATCCAAGTTCCGGCTCACCGTCACACGCCTCACGATTCTCGATCCCGACCCGCCCGATCAGTTTTCCCGTCGCCTTTTCGATCACGACCCACATGCCGTACCCATAAAGGCGGTACATATAGTTAATATACGACCGCTGATACTCTTTTTCCTTTTCGTATTCATACAGCGGGTCTAAATATTCCGTCATTCCCTCCCCGGCATACAGTGCAAACAGGCCGTCTAAATCATCCAGCGTGATCTCCCGCACGATGCAGCGTTCTGTCGTGACGATCGTCCACGGAATACCATGTTTACGTTCATACGCACGAAGCAGAAACGTTTCATCCACTTCCCCAAGACCTTCGATTAACATAACCGCAGCCTGCATTCCCTGTTCTTCGATTCCCTCCGTCACTTCATCTGTGCTGTCATTACAATTCACGTTCTGACTACCAATTTCTGTAATCACATCGTCCGGTACTTCTCCTGTGCTCTCATTCTCTGCTCCGCCCGGTCCGATATATCCCAGCGTTGCCATTCCAAGCTGATCCATATTAGAAATAATGTGCCCATCTGTAGAGATGAGCACACTTTCTTCTGGCGGGAACAGAGAAAACTCTGCTCTGCGATTGGCATTATTTTTCTCTGTTACCACCAGTTTCAGATCCGACTCCGGTCTGATATTCTGTTTTAAATAATCCAGTTCCCGCTCCGGGAGTCTGTCTGCTATTATAAATCTTAATTCCGGCATCGTATTTCACATTACCTCAATCGCTTATTCTAAGGTATCCTCTTCTGTATCCGGTTCCGGCACGACCGGATCTGTGGCATAATCATATTTGATATCATCATATCCCCATCCGGCAATGATATCTTTTGGTTTGCCATCTACCATAACTGTTTTATAGGTCGTTATTCTTACAAAATAGCGTTTGCCCTTGGTAAGTCCCTTGATCGTATATTTTAATTTATTGCTGTTTTTGATCTTGATCAGATGGATATCTTTTTCCGGTGTCGAATAAAAACCACCTTCTCCATCCGTATACTGGATCATATAACCGGTAATCTGCTCTTTGGTCTTCTTTGGTACATTCCAGCTTACCGTAGCAGAATTTGACGTCATCACCAGATCATTCAGCATTGCATTCTGCGGTGCGATCGTAAACTCCCGGATGATCGTTCCGCGGAAATCACCTTTTAATTTAATCTGAATACGATGCACTCCGATACTCCTGCAGTCTGTCAGATATTTTACGGAATAATTCTTTTTCGGAACCGTCTTTCCGGTATAATTACGTTTTACCGTTACTGCAGGTTTATGTTTCTTTCCGTCGTAGACATAAGTTGTCTCTCTCTGCCAGTTATCATCCGCAAGACACACATACAGGCTGGTTGACTGTACTAGCGGCCATTTGTTCTTGATAGAACGTTTATTTTTAAAAGTAGACTTTTTAATTCCAGGAATCTGTGTCCAGGAACTGAGATCCGTATAAGCAAGAAGGTTCTTCGTCTTATCCAATGACTCTTTCGAATCGATCACCTTAAATGTATTATAGACCTTACGCTCCCTGCCATTGCTATCGCGAAGTCCCCAGTAAAAGCCCTGATCCACATCCGACTGCGGTTCGGTATCTCTCGCATAGATAAAGGATTCGATCATTTTATTGCCTTCGCTGATATAGTAAGCATACGCATATGTTGCTGCCTGCAGCTCTTCTCCCTGTGTCGAATTGAACGCCTGCTCTGCAAGCATGATCGTCGCATCTTTTCCGATCTTCTTTTTCACATATTCTGTAAGAACAGAAATGTTTTTCATAGTGATGATCGTAGAATCCACTCCACTGCCTGCTAAAGAGTCATCCCAGAATTTTGGCTCCACAAGACCCTGTGAATATGCATGATATGCAATGTTTGGACAGATCTTACCCTGCGCTTTCAGTTTCGAATAAAATGTGTCCAGTGTATTCTTCGTCGAGAAAAAGCTGTTCCCGCCTCCATCGACATCCTGATTCCAGTTATAATCAAGGCTGATATATACCTTTGAATGGCTGCTGACACTCTTTGTGGCATTATATGCAATGCGGAATGCCCGCGCATAATCATCCATATACGCACTTAAACTTTTTCCGCCCGCATAGTTCCAGTCATAAGGGCTGTCAACCTCATTTCCTAAGATCCATCCGGACACCAAATGCTGTTCATTGCCAAATTTCTCTGCCATGTAACTCATAAACGCTTCCCAGGTACGGCATCCTGCTGCGGATGTTGTCTTAATGGAAGAAAATATTTTTCCACCGCCATAGCTCATTTTGCCCGCCTGACCTTTTGCATCTTTTCCAAGCAGAAGAATCACATATACTTTTGAACCCTCATCAATATACTGTCTGACCTGATCCTGCAGCCAGTTTACACGATCCCTGTCAAATGTGTATTTTTTCCCGCGGTATTTATATACTTCTTTGTTTCCGCAGTCTTTATTTAAAATTTCTTCGATCGACCAGTTTAAGACAACATGCTGCGTACGAAGCTTTTTTACGGATGTATGGTCTGCCCAGTCCGGCTGCAGTCCTTTTTTAGACGTTGTCTTAACACCGGTACCGGTGTAGGATGCCAGTGCCTCCGGATTTGTAATATACTGTGCACCACTGACTGCTATATATTTTTTTCCTTTTTTGTATGCAGCCACAAATTTCTGGCAAAGCATGCTGCTCTTATATTTTACAGAAAATGTGACAGTACCTTTTTTAAAGTTAGCGGAAGCCACCGGTTTTCCGGCAAGTTTTGCATTTTCTTTTACATTGGCATCTACCGAAAACAGGTAAAGTTTTTTTCCCATTCCTTTCTGTATTCCGGCAACTTTTGCTTTTACCGTTACCTTGCTTCCAACTGAATTTACTTTACAGGATACTAACTGTACCGGTTTTCCAGCCGCCATAACTGTTGTCTGTCCCACCGGTAAAAGTCCTGCTGCCATAATGGCCACGAGACAGATACAGATAACTTTCTTTAACATTTTCATAACTTATATTCCCCCACTGTTTACCGGTCATGTACTGCGCCGATAAGTTCTTTGATATCTTTTACCTGATAGCGCTCCATATAATCACGGATTCCATCTACGACCTCCATAGTGACCTGCGGATTGGTAAAGTTTGCCGTTCCAACAGACACTGCTGTTGCACCTGCAAGGATCATCTCGATCGCATCATCCGCATTCATGATGCCTCCCATACCAACGATCGGGATATTCACTGCCTGCGCAGTCTGGTATACCATGCGGACTGCAACCGGATGCACTGCAGGACCCGACATACCGCCTGTTCTGTTCGCTAATGCAAATGTACGTCTGTGGATATCAATCTTCATACCTGTCAATGTATTGATCAAAGATAAACCATCTGCACCGCCAGCCTCTGCCGCACGTGCCATCTCAGTGATATCTGTTACATTCGGAGAAAGTTTCATGATGACCGGCTGCTTTGCATGTGCCTTGATCTCTCTTGTAATATCCTCCACCATTTTCGGATTCTGTCCAAATGCGATACCACCCTCTTTTACATTCGGACAGGAAATATTGATCTCTAACAGATCGACCGGCTGATCGGCAAGTCTGTCTACAACTTCAACATATTCCGCAGTTGTGTGTCCACATACATTGACAACAATTCTGGTATCATATTTTTTTAAAAACGGAATATCACGCTCGATAAAAAGATCGATACCCGGATTCTGAAGTCCGATTGCATTTAACATACCGCCATACACTTCTGCCACACGTGGTGTCGGATTTCCCTCCCATGGCACATTTGCAACACCTTTTGTCACAACAGCACCAAGACAGTTCAAATCCACGAACTCAGAATATTCTTCTCCGGCGCCAAACGTTCCGGACGCAGTCATGACCGGATTATTTAATGTCACTCCACATAAATCAACTTTCATGTTCATCAGAATTCTACCTCCTGTGCAAGAAATACCGGTCCCTCTTTACAGATTCTCTTATTTTTCACATTACTGTGTGCATCTTTTTCTTTTGACTTGCACACACAGGCAAGGCAGGCACCGATTCCACATGCCATACGCTCCTCCATGGAAATCCAGCATTCGATATTCTGCTCTGCCGCGTATTCTTTGATCGCACGAAGCATCGGTGTCGGTCCACAGGCATAGATGATATCTGCGTCTAATCCATTCTCACGGATCGCATCCAGGACATTTCCTTCCGTTCCGGCACTGCCATCCTCCGTTGCAATATAGATCTGTCCGCGATTCCGGAAATCCTCTAATAAAAACAGTTCATCCCTGAATCCAAGCACGATCTTTTTCTCGCAGTCTAACTCTTTTGCGAGTTCTAACATTGGCGGAATTCCGATTCCGCCGCCGATTAAAAATGCTTTTTTATTTTTCTTCGGAAATCCGTTTCCAAGCGGGCCAACCATTTTTAACTGCATACCGGTGCGCATACCGGAAAATTCTGCGGTTCCCTTTCCTGCCACACGGTATACCAGACGGATGGCGCCGTCTTTTCTGTCGATCTCACAGATACTGATCGGTCTTGGAAGCAGTCTGCTTCCCTCATTACAGTAAACAGAGACAAACTGTCCTGCCTTTGCATGTGCTGCGATATTCTCTGTGCGAAGCCACATGCTGTAAATGTCATCCGCGATCTCTTCCTGCCTGATGATGATCGCAGTTTCCTCAAATTTTGTACCCTTTGTCTGCATGAATTTTCTCCTTTTATTAACCGCTTTTCTTATTCTTCATATACAATGTGACCGCCAACGATCGTCATTTTTACTTTTCCGGTCACGGTTCTGCCGTCAAACGGTGTATTTCTTCCTTTGCTGGCAAATTTATTTTTATCAATCTTATAAGTCTCATTTGGATCAAAGATCACAATATCTGCTGTCTTTCCCGGTGCAATATCACCCTTATCGATTCCAACGATCTTTGCCGGATTGTAGCTCATTTTTTCTGCCATCTGCATCGGTGTCAGATAACCGCCAAGTACAAGCTCTGTATAAGTCAGGCATGCAGCCGTCTCAAGACCTACGATTCCAAACGGTGCATTTTTCATGGATGTATTTTTATCTGCAAATGTATGCGGTGCATGATCGGTAGAAATAACATCCATAATATTGTCACGAAGTCCCACTCTTAGTGCCTCCACGTCTTTTTTAGTACGAAGCGGCGGGTTCATCTTAAAATTAGTATCTGCATCCGCATCCGCAGCAATCACATTCTTTTCCACATCCATTTCCGGTGCGATCTTGCGTATATCATCCGAAGTCAGTGTAAAATGATGCGGACATACTTCTGCGGTAACTTTTACATTCTTCTGCTTTGCAAGATCGACCATCATGACGGAATCTTCCGTCGAGCAATGACATAAATGAAGTTTTGCCCCGGTGTCGTGGCTTAGCATGATATCTCTTGCAACAATGATATCTTCTACGGAATTGGTGATTCCCTTTAATCCAAGTTCTCTTGCATGCTCATCCTCATTCATGACACCGCCATTGACAAGATTTTTATCCTCACAATGTGCAAGTACCACAATGCCCAATTTTGCAGCTTTTTCCATCGCCTCGCGGTATAACTGGGCATTCATGACGGATTTTCCGTCCTCACTGATTGCAGGGATTCCAGCCTTTACCATTCCCTCAATATCCGCAAGTTCTTTTCCTTCCTGATTTTTTGTCACGGCACCCACCTGTAATACATTTACAAGTCCGACCGTTTTTGCCTTATTATGCACATAATTTACAACATCCGGATTGTCAACAACCGGTTTGGTGTTCGGCATTGCAAGAATCGTTGTATATCCACCGTGTGCTGCTGCGCGGCAGCCTGTTTCGATCGTTTCCTTTTCCTCAAATCCCGGATCACGCAGATGCACATGCATGTCAATAAATCCCGGCATGACAAAACATCCCTTTGCATTGATCTTCCGGTCTGCTTTCTCTTTGATCCCTTTTTCGATCTTAGAAACAACACCATTTTCCACCAACACATCTGCAACTTCATTCATCCCTGTGGCAGGATTGATCACCTGTCCATTTTGAATTAATATTGTCATAATTTCTCCATTCCGAAGCACGCTTTCATCGCTTCTGTGCAAAATTTTGTCTGTATTCTGTCAAATTTTATATCAGTGTACCATATGCAAAAATCTTCGTAAACACAAAGCCTCTATAAACTGCCATAGATTTCCGGCGTGACATAGGCGCGGATAAAAATGCCCTCCGGCCGGTACTCTTCCTCTAAAAGTTCTCCACTCTTTCTGATCTGCTGTAAAATTCCAGCCTCCTGATAAGAGATTGTACGCTCCACTAATATTTTATTATCCCGCAGCAGCGTACAGAAAAGTTCTTTCAACTCCTCTAATCCTGTTCCCTTTTTTGCGGAAACCGCCAATGTATAATCTGCCTTAAAATCACGGATCGGCTCCTCATCTGTGACCTGATCCTGCTTATTAAATAAGGTAATGATCGTTTTTTCCCTGATATCAAGCTGGTAAAGTGTGTCATACACGATATGCATCTGCTTATCGCGCTGTGGATTGGAGGCATCCACCACATGCAGAATATAGTCCGCATATTTTGCTTCCTCTAAAGTACTCTTAAACGCTTCGATCAGATGATGTGGCAGCTTCCTGATAAAACCAACCGTATCTGTCAGAAGTATTTCCTGTCTGCCCGGCAGCTCTAAGACACGCGTTGTCGGATCTAAGGTAGCAAACAGCTTATCTTCCTCTAACACGCCCGCGCCTGTTAAGTGATTTAACAGTGTTGACTTTCCTGCATTGGTGTATCCGACAATCGCAGCCACAGGTATCTGTTTCTTTTCTCTCTGGGCACGCGTGATCTCACGGTGTTTACGCACTTCTTTTAATTCGCGGTTCAACTGGGCGATGCGGTCTTTGATAAGACGCCTGTCCATCTCTAACTTTTTCTCACCCGGTCCTCTTGTACCGATACCACCACCGAGCCTTGACATTGACCTGCCAAGTCCGGTCAGACGGCTGAGTCTGTATTTTAACTGCGCTAACTCAACCTGGATCTTTCCTTCACTTGTTGTCGCCCGCGCCGCAAAAATATCAAGAATAATAAGTGTCCGGTCCATGACCTTCGTGTCTAACATCTGCTCTAAGTTTTTAAGCTGTGCCGGTGACAGCTCATCATCACAGACAATACCTGTTGCCCCCAGCTCTGCGATCATGTCTGCGATCTCCTGAACTTTTCCGGTTCCGACATAGGTGCCCGGATGGATCAGTTCGCGTTTCTGGATCAGAGTTCCAACGGTAACCGCTCCGGCAGTCTTAACGAGTTCTGCTAACTCTGTAACAGAATCCTCCGCATCGTCTCCCTCCTGTTCACTGACACCTACTAAGATGACGCGTTCTTTTACCTCTTCTATTTTAATGGGTTCTGGCATTTGTTCCTCCCTTGCTGTTTTTAATTCTGACTTCCCGTATCCTGTGAAGAACTATCCTCTGCGGAACTATCTCCTGTGGCATTTTCTGCTGAGCCATCTGCTGTGGAACTATCTCCTGTGATATTCTCTACTGGGCTATCTGCTGTGGAACTATCTCCTGCAGCACTTTCCTCTGTAGATTCTGTGTTACTGCTCTCATCCGTACTCTGACGGTTCTTTAAGAAAATATATTCTCTCTGTGCCGCCTCATCATCCGGATAAAGCGAAACATACTGCTGGACAACATCCCATGCGGATGTAAAATCTCCACTATATTCATAAGCAATGATCTGATTTGACAGAAGTTCCTGCTGGTTCGTGACATTATCCATCGCAAGTCCCTGTCTGATATCCTCTAAAGCTGCCTCATAGTTGCCTTTTCCCATCTGGATCTCGGCAAGTGCATTCATTGCAACCGAATCAGCCGTACCACTGTCCACATATGCCTGATAATACTTCTCTGCATTCGCAGAATCTTCCTCAGCTTCATAGACCTGTGCAAGATAGAGATTTGCCTTGGCACTGTCTTTTTTCACTGCTTCTTCTAACTCTTTAACTGCATTTGCATACTGACCAAGAAGATAATAAATCCTGCCTCGCCAGGTCAGATTTTCTGCAGAATTGCCTTTGATATCAAAAGCCCTGTTTAAATACTCTTCCCCTTCGTCAGTCATATTATTAGCGGCAAGGTTCTCATAAATCCCAACATACAATTCATAATCATCCGGGTTATATTTCACTGCATTTGCAAAATCTTTTTTTGCTGTATCTGTATCCTGCTGTTTTAAACTCAGACATCCATGCAGGTAATAGGCATTTCCATTCTTCCCATCATAATCGATCATCGCCTGGTAAGTTGCAAGTGCTTCCTCAATATCTCCTCCGGCATACTGTGCCGCTGCCTTGTAGTAACAGATATCTAACTCGGTATCTGTGATCTTACCTACACACTGGGAAAGTGCACTGTTAAAAGCTGCAACTGCCCCCTCATAGTCACCGGACTGCATACTGTTGATCCCGATCTTGCGGAAATCCAGTTCGTCCTCTAAACGCTCATTGGTGCATCCAGTAAAAAGTGCAGCAAACAGCACTGCCCCTGCAACCATATACGGCAATCTGTGTTTCTTCATCTCTATATTAATTCCTTTTCTCTATAATTCTTCAAACACCAGCCGCATATCATACCACACGGCTCCCCCATGTTTTGACATGGACTTTCCTTCATTAATATAACCAAATTTCTCATAAAATGGAATAAGACTTTCTTTACATGTCAAAACAATTCCTTTGCGTCCCTGTGCTTTCACGTCCTCAACCACATGCTCCATGAGCTTTGACGCACATCCCATCTTCTGATATGCCGGCAGCGTTGCCACTCCAAAGATCATCTGCCACTGCCCATCTTCCATGTGCATCGTGGCATCCTCAAACATCTCATCCCGCAAAATCGGAATATTGGTCGTCATTCCATTGATCATGCTCACTATTTTTCCAGAGTCCTCCAGTAACCAGAAATGATTCGGAAATACGGTCAGTCTTTTCTCAAAAGAGTCTTTTTCTGCAGCTTCTTCCGGTGGAAAGCACTGTCTCTCCATTTCCGTGATCGCATCTATATCATATATTGTTGCTAATCTTATGTCCATTGTTGTGTGTCTCCATTATTTCTTAAAAAGTGCCTGCAAGCAGTCATTTTTTTATCATTTGGCTGCACTCCAGTCCGCAGTGCACGTCCGAAAAATCAGAGATTTTCCGGACTGACGGGCTTTCGCCCTATCAACGAAGCAAACAATAAAAAAGTGCCTGCAAGCAGTCATTTTTTATTGTTCACTTCGTTGGCACTGCTCAATGCTTACGCACATTATACCATACCTTTTTGATATTTTGCATTGTATTTGAAACTTTTTATGACTATGCTGTATCTAATAGTCAGATGATTCGAAAGAATCAAATATTTGCAAAGGAGGATCTGATCTTGAAATTCTTTTCCGGAAAAGAAAAAAAACTTACTGCAGAATCCAATGACGAACTCATTGAACGATTACTGCTTGAAAATTACAACCGCTACTATCATCTTGCATACAGCTATGTACATAATCCAGACGATGCAAGTGACATCGTACAAAACGGAGCCTATCTGGCGATCAAAAACAGTGCTTCCCTAAGGCAGCCGGAATATGCGGCGACCTGGATTTACCGTATCATGTTAAATGAGATTTTTCATCATTTAAAGCGGCCGGATACCATTTCTTACGAGGATTCACTGATCGCAGAGGGAAAACCGGACCAGTATCAGGACTTAGATCTTAGAACTGCGCTTGATTCTTTGTCCCCGGAGGATAAGGCGATCGTGGAACTTCGGTATTTCGAGGACTTAAAAATCGAAGATATCGCCCGCGTCTTAAATGAAAATGTCAATACCATAAAAAGCCGTCTGTACCGCAGTATGCAGAAGTTAAAACTGAAAATGGAGGTAACCGAATGAACACAAATGATTTTTATGAATTAAAAAAATCCTATGACACCTCGCAAATGCCCGAAAAGGAGATCATAAAAATGAAAGAAAAAATGAATCAGGCGAAAGCCGAGAAGAAGAACAAACACAATAAAACCATTATCACAAGAATCTGGGTTGGCGCTGCCGCAGCGATCGCAGCGTTTGTCATCCTGCCAAATACTTCACCGAGTGTCGCCTATGCGATGGAACAGATCCCGCTGCTTGGAAATCTGATCGAGGTCGTCACATTCCGCGATTACCAGTACAGCAGTGACAAAAACAACGCCGATGTCAATGTTCCAAAACTGGTACCGGAAACTGTCGCTTCCACTGAAAATACAACGGAAGACCCGGTTGGGGAAAATTTAAAGAAATCAACCGATGAGATCAATGCAGAGATTGAAAAGATCAGTGACAGCCTGATCGCAGAGTTCAAACAGAATATGAACAACGAAGGTTATCAGGATGTCATGATCAAACATGAGGTCATCAACACAACTGACGACTATTTTACCTTAAAACTGATGTGTTATCAGGCTGCCGGCAGCGGTTATGAGATGGATTATTATTACACGATTGATTTAAAGACCGGGGAACGCCTTGCGTTAAAAGATCTTTTTAAAGAGGGATCTGACTATATCACCCCGATCAGCGAAAACATCAAATCACAGATGAGGGAGCAGATGGATGCCGACGAAAATGTCTCCTACTGGCTGGATGATACAGAAGTTCCTGAATGGAACTTTACCTCCATTAACGATGATACTTCCTTCTATGTTAATGCTGACGGAAATCTCGTCATCAGCTTCAACGAGGGCGATGTCGGTCCAATGTCTATGGGTGTTGTGGAATTTACGATCCCACACGATGCGATCGCCGATATTTTAAAATAAGAAATGTCTATGTAGTAAAGGATTCTGGCATGGTATTCAGCAGTCTCAACTTTATTTTTATTTTTTTGCCATTATTTCTGTTTGCTTATTATGTCACACCTGCTGCTTTCAGAAACAGTACGCTCTTTGCAGGGAGCATCCTGTTTTATGCAGCCGGAGTGATCAAACAGCCATATGCACTGTTTCTGTTAATGGTTCTGACCTATCTCAATTATGTGTTCGGAATCTGCCTTTATCAGATACACAATCCAAGAAAAAAGAAACTCTTTTTGACAAAAGTTATTTTTTTCGATTTTTTATGGTTGTTTTTGTTTAAATATTCCAGACATTTATCTCTGCCGCTCGGAATCAGTTTTTATACGTTCCAGCTGACTGCATATCTTTTTGATATCTATTACGGACGTATTTTACCGGAACGGGATTTTGTGACATTCGGTACTTACATCAGCATGTTCCCAAAATTAATTTCCGGACCAATTACCCCGTATGAGATGCTGCGCAGGCAGCTTCACAGCGCAAGACGCTTTCTGCCCGAAAATCTTGCGGAGGGTATGAAACTTTTTATCCGGGGACTTGGCTTAAAAGCGATTCTGGCGAATCAGTTTGGCAGTCTGTGGGCAAATGTTGGCACGATCGGATATGAAAGTATCTCCACACCGCTTGCATGGCTTGGAATCTATGCATATTCTTTCCAGATTTACTTTGATTTTTATGGTTATTCCCTGATGGCAGCAGGTCTGGGCAGAATGCTTGGTTTTAATCTTCCCATAAACTTTATGCACCCCTATCTCTCCACAAGCATGACAGAATTCTGGCGGCGCTGGCATATTACACTTGGACAATGGTTTCAGACCTACATCTATATTCCACTTGGCGGCAACCGCACAGGCATCTGCAAATGGATCCGCAACCTGCTTGTCGTGTGGATACTTACCGGAATCTGGCATGGCACAGAATTTCATTTTATTCTGTGGGGATTTTCCCTGTTCGTCATTGTATTGACAGAAAAACTGCTGTTGAAAAAATTGACGGACCGATACGCGCTGGCCGGACATCTTTATATGGCAGTTCTGATCCCATTGTCGTGGATGCTCTTTGGAATCAGTGATCCCGGCAGTATCGAAGTCTACACCCGGAAATTATTTCCATTTTTTTCCGCCGATGATGCCATTATTTATGTGAATGATTTCTGGAAAAATTTAAATGATTTCCGCTTTATCATCCCTGCCGGCTTCCTTTTTTCTACAAGGCTTCCGGTCCGCCTTTTAAAAAAAATCAGGGGCTCTGTGCCAGAAATTTTTGTCTATCTGGCAATTTTCTGGTCTTCTGTTTACTGTATTTACGTTGGCTCTAATGACCCATTTTTATATTTCAGATTTTAACGAAGGAACACTATGCGAAAAAAAATATCTGCCATATTGTTTTATTTTTTCTTTTTGATAAGCTGCCTTTTGATTCCACTCATTTACTTATATGTAACGTTAAACATAAATGCAGCCAAAAATACGTCCTTGTCCGTGTCTTCTGTCTCCGCCACACAAAAACAGGACACCACGATACCATCGGACACTTCCGGTGCGCCATCTGACAATACAGACCGGCAGGATATCCCGGACACAGAAGTTCCGATGACAGAAATGACCACTGTTGATGCAGATTATTTCGATGACGCTTTAATGATCGGTGATTCCCGCACCGTCGGATTAAAAGAATATGGTACGTTGGGCAATGCCACCTTTTATTGTGATTCGGGTCTCAGTATCTATGATCTGGAAAACAAAAAAATTATGGTGGACGGTATCGGAAAGGTCAGTATCTCTGATCTTTTAGCCAGCCATACCTATCATAAAATATATCTGATGCTCGGCATTAATGAACTTGGCTACGATGTCACACAGACATTTGAAAAATATGCGTCGTTTGTAAATTTTCTGCAAACCATGCAGCCGGATGCGATCATTTATGTGGAAGCAAATCTTCATGTGACTGCACAGCGCTCAGACTCGGATAAGACATTCAATAATGCCAATATCAATGCCTTTAATCAAAAAATTGCGACATTAGCCGATCACCGGACCATTTATTATCTGGACATCAATGAACTTTTTGACGATGCAAACGGCAATCTCGACACACAGTACAGCAATGATAATGCGCATCCCCTCGGAAAATACTATGCAGTATGGTGTGACTGGTTAATGGAGCACGCCGTTGTCCGTGACATGAAATCATAACCCCTTGCACCAGTTTTAAAATATCGTTATAATATCTCTTGCAGATTACGGGGACATGAAACAGCCTGCGCTATCTTTTGTATGGCATCCCCACAGAAACGGAGATATAATATTTATGAACAAAAAAGATATTTTAGAATTAAAACGACGGTTCAAAAAGGATGCCTGCACTTTCACAAGACTGTGCGGCTGTTACGTGGATGCCGACCACAATAAGGTAACTTCCTTTGGAGAGACATTTTTAAATCTGGAAGATGAAGAATTTTACAAATACTTAGAGATCGCCAAAAAAGTAATGTCCGGCACGATCGGGAATAACCTTTTAGAGCTGGAATTTCCGACTGCGGAGGAAGCCGCCGGCGGCAGGCAGCAGTTTTTGATGGGACTGCGCGAGAGTGCCTTAAAAAATGATGATCTGATGGATGCATTTTATGATCTCGTCATCGACAGTTACGACTATGTCGGAAACTATCTGATCCTTGTATTCCACGATGCCTACGACGTTATGACAAAAACTTCTGATAATAATAAATTAGACGAGTCCGAGGAAGTTTACGAGTATCTGCTCTGCGCGATCTGCCCGGTCAACCTGACCAAACCGGGACTTGGCTACCGTGAGGATGAAAACCGCATCGGACCGCGTATCCGCGACTGGGTCGTTGGAGCTCCGGACACCGGATTTGTTTTCCCTGCTTTTACCGACCGGAGCACGGATATCCACTCTGTCATGTTTTACACCAGAGACACCAAGACACCGCACTCCGAATTTATGGAATCCGGTCTCGGCTGCGGTTCTAAATTTACTGCTACCGAACAGAAACTTACTTTCCAGAGCATTGTAAAAGAAGTTATCGGGGAAGATGATGATGAAAGCGATGCTATCTTCATGGATATTCAGGATAATTTAAATGACCTGATCCCTGTCGCTTTAGAAGATGAACCAGAACCGGAACCGGTTCCTGTTACAAAAAGCACGATCTCATCTGTTCTCGCCGAGAGCGGTGTCACGGAAGAACAGGCTGCCGTGATCGAGCAGACTTATGAAAATGTATTTGGTGAAGAAGTCCCTGTTGCAGAACACCTGGTAGATCCAAAACTGGTAGAAGCAAATGCAAAACGTAAAGAAAAATTAGAACTGGTACAACAGGTTGAAAATCTGAAACAACAGTTAGAAGAAACACGTGCCCTTCCAGTCGGAGAATCTGATGAGGACGATGTTCCGGCAGTCAAAACCTATGATGTCATTCTGCGCGTCAAACCGGAAAAAGTCGATCAGATCCACTCTCAGGTTATCGACGGTCAGAAATGCCTTGTCATTCCAATGGATGAGGACGAGCATGCTGCCGTTAATGGTGTGAATACAACGATCTGATAGCCTTTCTGACAAATGATGGTTTGTTTATGAAATAAATCGCCCGCCGAAATGGTGTGTTGTAGGTCTGTGAGCGGCATCTTGCGCAAAGCCGGAGTAATTTTTGTTCCG
>UMHT01050002.1_pt1 | contig 18004 bp, 10 predicted proteins | sample 1965601 | NCBI WGS metagenome assembly UMHT01 (sample SAMEA4836105, study PRJEB28245) | human gut metagenome | biome: gut microbiome; material: fecal sample | place: Denmark | collected 2008 | reverse complement strand
CCAGGGTGCGCTTTCATTGTACGAGTTTATAATAAGTAATCTGTGGTGTTTGCCGACTATGGTTGCTGTGGCAAACGCCGAACTTAAATATAGAAAAATGAAACATAAGCTAATTATGCATCTTTTAGATAAAAATACTTTCATGACCTGATTTTTCAAGCAACATATTGTCTAATGGCAATTTAATTGCTACGTATTATTTATACAAAAATAATACAAATGTATTTTAATCATAAAATATAGTCGCTAAAATTAAAAATAATTAACGGCGTCTTTTTGTTTTATGCACTGGAAGTTTAATGTAATTATTATTTCATATATCTGTCTTGTATTATCTGGTAAGTGTGTACAAGGGTGAGAGCAGATAGAAAAGGGAGTTGACAGATTGTAATAAAAAGATGAAAAGGATATTTTCATCTTGAAAAAAGTTATATTTTTGCACCCGCTTTTGAAAATGGTATCGGAGACATTTTTGTTTTTATATAAATTCAATTGGTATTATGAACATTTTTTGTAAGAAAATCTTTGTTCCCCTTTTGTGCGGAATATTATTTTGGGGCGCTTGCTCAGATGATGCACCGTCCGGAGAAGATAGCGGGCAGCAAACTTATTCATTGGTGGTGAAAAGTGTCACTGCTTCGGGAGAGGATTCCTTCGGGGAACTGCGTGAGGTATCGGTTTTTCAGTTCAGTGGCGGCAGCTTATATAGGACGCAATTGCTGAATCCGAAACAAGATGGTACATCCAGCATCTCTGCACTCAGCGGCTCGCGGTTATATTTTCTTTCAGAAGTGAAGCTGCCCGTTCAGGAAGAGAAACTGACCGAAGAGGAATTGTGTAATATGGCCATTGGCGAAGGGCTTCATGATAATTCCGCTCCGGATTTCATGTCGGCGGTGGTTCAATTGGAAGATGATGTCGAGACGCGCAATAATCCGGAGGTCAGTGTGGGCATGAAACGTGGGGTGGCCCGTATCGACCTGAACACTACGGCCGACGATAAGACGCGGATTGAGGAGATTATAGTGGAAGATGCCCCGGCCGAAACTTTTCCGTTTCAGGAAGGCGTTGCCGTGTCGGACAAGACGGTGAAATATGTGAAGACGTTTGAACCGGCATTCGGAGGAGAACAGCCGAGCGTATTCCGTATTTTTGAAAGCATGTGTCCGGTCCATGTCGTTTTGCGTGGTACGTATGATGGGATTCCCATCAGGCTGAAAATGGAGTTGCCGCGTATAGAACGCAACAAGGTGTATGAATTGTCGGTACTTAACGTAGGGGCTACGGTAGAAGGCGTTTTCGAAATCAAGCCGTGGGAAGAGGGCGAAACGGTGACCGGCAAGCCCGACGCGGACCATCGTATTCTGCTGGATGCTTCCCGGTCTGTTATCCCCGAGGGGGTATCGGTAGATTATGAGAACAACATTGTAGAAGTGCCTATGACGGGAGTAGATGGCATGAAACTGGCGTTTCTGGCCGACACCCGGATAGACATTGCATCTGCCGAAGGAGTTGTGGATGGCGTGATGCTGACCGACATGGCAGTGACTGAAGAGGCCGAAGGAATTGTCTCTTCCTTCAGTGTATCTGTTCCGGCGCAAGGCAGCGGACGGTTGGGGTATTCGTTCATGGTGCACCTGAAGAATGCACTTATGGCCGGTTCTTATGATTACGTGGAAGTACGCGTGGCTCCGAGTGACAAGCAGATTGAAACGGTAGAGATGGCAGGAAGCGTGTGGATGGCTTTTAATGCACGCAGCAACGACCTCGAAGACCAGATTTATCCGTTGGACGGTGCTACGGTGGAAGACATGTACCGCACCAGCTGGATTAATACAGTCGGCGGTTTGTTCCAGTGCGGTCGCAAGTATATGTATGTGCCTTGGCAGGGATATAACCCTTCCAACAACCTGGGCAACCAGACTGCCGACATGCCTTGGCAGAATGATTCGCACATGCCTTGCCCTGAAGGATATAGAGTGCCTACCCGCGACGAACTGAACTCCTTGCTTCCGAAAGGCCAGGAGATTCCCGGTACTTATACGGCGGGAAACGGAGAACGGATTACCGCCACGCTCCATGTAGGAGAAGGTACGTTGGTGACCCCTACCGGTGTCACCGGAACACAACATTACGTGAAGTTTACTTCGGAAGATACCGGCCGTTACCTCATCATACCTTTGGCAGGTGGAAAGGGCGACAAATCGACCTCCAACAATCCCTCTTTCGGAAAACGTGCCGTGTTGTGGACTAGCCAGCGCGACGGTTGTCCCGGAGGATATGCCTGGGCCTATTGGATGCAGTTCGAAGGAAAAGATTCGACCGTCATTGCCGAACAGCGATTGCAGATGGAGGCGTTCGCGTCCTTGCGTTGTGTAAAGAAATAGAGGAGGGCAGGACATGAAGATTATAAGAATTATAATGCTTTTGGGATTGCTGCCGTTGCTGGCCAGCTGCTCTTCGGACGGGCTTGGCTTCGACAGCGCTGAACAGGCCGGCGCAGGGCAGGTGACCTTCCGGTTCGGCTTGCAGGCAGATGTCACTGCCGGGGTGCGCACCCGCAGCGAACAGCCGGAACCGATAGCCCGTATGTGGTATGCCATAGCCGACGAACGGGGCGAAGTAATCAAGCCGTTGTATCAGAAACTGGAAGCCGATTTCTCCAAACTGACCATCGAAGGATTGGGGTATGGCGACTATACCGTGGTGTTTCTTGCTACCACCCATCCGGAATCGGATATTACGGTTGACGAGCCGGCCCTGCTGTCGGATGCCTGGCTGGTGAATCACGTGGAAAAGGCACCGCTTGATGAGGCCTGGTTCTATAAGAAGATAGCGTTGCACATCGGCCGGGAGCAGGCTCCGGTGATGCAGACCGTCTGCCTGGAACCTTGTGTGGGCAGGGTAGATGTCGATTTGGATGTGTCGTCCGACTATATGTGGCGGTTTATCCGCAACATAGAGGTCTCTTTCGATGATGCCCAAGGGGTGTATGCCGGTATTCAGGCCGGTGGCGAGTACGCAGGTGCCGGAGGAGTGGACGCTTACAACATCACGCAGCGCCGTTCATTCTACTCGTTGCCCGGACGGGAGGCACTTTCCGGACGGGTGACGATTGAGTCGGAGCGTAGCGACGGAACTTCCTTTATGCAGGTCTATCGCTTCAGTGGTTGCAAGATAGAAGCCGGACGCGTGTCGCATATTCGCATCAATTACCGCCATCCCGAAAGTGGCGAAGGCTTGCTCTATGTACGCGAGGAGGATTTCTCCCGATTCCGGACGGATACCATGTTTCTGGCCGACGAACCGCGCGAGGTGTTCTACGATAGCAATCGCCGTTCCTTTCGGGTGAATGCCCCGTTGCAGGTGTCGGTGTCCGATGATCATCAGCTGCTTGTAAAGTTCTTCTCGCCGATTGGCATCAGTGGCGTCAAGATACTGTGCCGTTTCAACAAGGTGAGCACGGAATTCTTCGAACTGGCTCGTTTCGACCGCATTTATCCGTTTATGGAGGCATCGTTCCCCTTGCCGGTGGTCAGTTCGGAACGTACGTTTGTAGCGGAGAACGGTCGCCGGATAACAGTTCCGGCACAGCCGGAACTCTCCAATGACGATGTGACGTTGCTTGTCCGTACGGAAGACCCCTTCATGAAAAAGATAGAGCAGATAGACAGCCGGTGGTTTATCCGCTTTTCCGCTTATTCGGCCGATAACGGGCATGCTTATTGGCGGCACATGGATCCCTTGCTTTGTCGTCACGGAGTGGCGTTGGTGCTCAACATGGCTTTCATGTTCGCTTCCGAAGAGTTCAATGTGGAAATGAATGCCTACGAGGGCAAGCTGAAGGACAATGGAGGAAATCCGATAGACCTGGATGCTTTGCGGCAAAGAATCCGCAACCACGGCGGTCTTGTGTTGGGCCGTGTGGTCGGAGTAGGTGGTTTGGGTGGAGGCAACACTTATGGTCTGGCCGATTATTGTTATAAAGGTGTTTACTTTGATGCCACGGCGCCGGGAGCCAATCCGCATAATTATGCCCGTCAGGCCATGTTTCACGAGTATGGGCATTGTTTGGGCTACAATCATAGCAGTACGATGACATACGGTGACCAGTGGACAGTACTTTGCGCTACAGTTTTTGTGGGCATGGGGCAAGATGGCAAATTGCCGGTATGTTCAAAAGAGGTGGTAGGAGGTTTACCAATGTAACGTGACAAAAAAACGCGGCATCGAACCATGTGTTCGGTGCCGCGTTTTTTCTCTTTTGGTGTCAACTGTTAGGATTTTCGGTGATTAATGCACCTCTCCAAGGGGTTACTTCGACAGATAGTGTGAGGTAGTGACTGTCTTTTTCATCCGGGGTGTCCGGAGTTATGTGAGCGGGGTCGTTTTCCGAAATGCGCGGATGTCCCAGACGGTTGATTCCCGTTACGGAAAGCTTGTAAATGTTGTTGCGCACGATGGCAAACTCCATAGGTCCCGTCACGGTGTCGTCGTTGTTGTCATTGTGCCGGTTCCAGCAGAAGTAGTAGCAGTAATAGCCTGCTGCGTCGTAGTCGTCCGTGTTCGATTGGTAAAGGGTGAACTGTGCCTTTTTGGCGGCTTTCCTGAAATTGGCCTGGAATGCCTCGTTGCCAATGTTCTGTTCATGCCACTTTTGCCACAGATAGTCCGGGCTTGTTTTGTCTGTGCTATAGACGGCTGTTTGCCCATTGCTTTTTATGGTGATATTCTTCTTCTTCTTCTCATTTCCGAATACGGCTTTATAGAACCTGCTGTTCTCCTCTGTCAAGAAAGCTTTTTCGCGCACTTCCTCCCATGTCACGTAGAGTGTATTGGCATAGGAATAAAGGATGGGGTCTTTAGCCGGATTTCCCTTGGCATTTGCAATGGCATCTTTCAGTTTCCGGGATGCCTTGTCGGTCGCCATGATTTGCCCCTTGAATACGATGCCGGTGCTGATTCCGTTCTGTTGCAGTTCTATGCCGGGAATGGTGTTTTCGGTTACATACCGCCATGTGTGGTACCCTTTCCCTTTATTCTTGACAACCTTTGAAATTTGCGAGGTGTACCATTGGCTGCGTGCGGTGGCGTCAATGTCCCAGTTTCCCCCTTCATAGTTGCCGAGGCAGAAGTTGAAGAAATCCTTGAAGGGATAACTTTTATCGATGTTTTTGGCGGTTCCGCTTTTTATTGCGGCATCCGTATTTACCACATAGTTGGTTTTCGGGCCGTGGCTATGTTCTGCTCCGCATATCTGTGCGTTGGCATTGGCACCGTTGTCCGACACGCGTCGCAAGTAGTAGAAGTCGCGGCTCATGTTTACCAAAGCCATTTTGGTCAGTTTCACTTTTAGGGTGGCGTTTCCTTCGTCATTCCCCACTACGTAGGTTTGGTCTTTGTTTTTACTTCCATCCTTGGAGTCGAAGCGCGCCACGGCACGTTCCACCAGGATGGTGCCTTCATTGTTCACCTCTTTTTTTCCGGTGCCTTTATGGTTTGTTCCGGAGAAGTGGAAGGGTGTGCTCTCTTGGAAATGGCTTTTCCAGGATTCTATGTTTTTAGGAATTCTCTTTTCAATGCACGTTCGGGTTGCGGTGGACATAAGGAATCCATGCTGATGGTCTTTTCCTCCCCATACGCTTTCTCCTCTTATTACATAGCCGTTGGCATCTTCAGTTATATTCTCGGTTTTGTGTATCCATTCTTTCAGCATGAAGTGCTCTTTAAAGAGGTTTTGCAGTTCGTTTGTAGGGTTGCAGAAGACGTAGAGGTGGATTCTGTCTTTTCCTTCATCGAGTATCCCGTCGGCCTTGTAGTAGGCAGCCAATGCGGCTTTGTCGATTTTCTGGACGGTACTGACGGTGCCTTTTGCTTTGTTGAGGTTTGTCAGTGATACTTGTTCGCCGCAGGCAATGAATTTGTTGTCTTTATCTGCCAGTACAAGCAGGATGTTGTTCACCCGATTTTCGTGCTCTTCTCCCGTTATGGCATTGCCGGTGCTGTTGTTGTCGGTTTTATTGTTTTCATTTGTTGTGTTTTTATCAGTTGTGGACAGTTGCACTTGTACGTTCACGTACACTGCATCTTCCGGTTTGTCCGGCATTGCATCTGTTTTACGCCTGCTTTTGGGTTAATAGGGTTGCCGCAACTTGTAATGGTACATATCGCCAATATGCTGATAAAAAACATGTTCCAGTATCTCTTTTTCATAGCGTAAATTTATTAAGAATTTCGGCATACAAAAATAAGACAAACGACAATGGATTCCAATTTTTAACTATTTTTTTCTGACTTTTCTCTATAAATGTTCAAATTCTTCTGTTGTCAGTTTGGTTGCTTGGATAATCATTTCCGTAGCTACTCCCATTGTTTTGAGATTGCGGGCTATCTCGAAACGACTGGCTCGTATACCTTCTTCTCTCCCTTCTTCTCTTCCTTCCATCAGCCCTTCCAGTTTATTGCCTTTTTGGGGGTGATTTCGAGTAGAGTTCATCGTTATGCTATTCTGAAGTAGGGCGGCAGATGGTGGCGTACATTTCCCTGCATTCTTCGGAACTGTCGACTGTTTGTAAGTGAACTACCCTGGTCGTTCGAGTGAACTACCGGTGTCGTTCAATCGAATAACTGGGGTCGGCTGCCTGAACTACCCTGGTCGTTCACTTGGATAAAAGCGCTCCGATGTGCTGAAGGCGGCAACTTGTCCGATGCGAAGAAGGGTGTTTCAGAATCACGTGTCGACGGTTTGTCGGTTGCTGATGCCGTTTCTCTTTATCATAGAAGAAAAGAAGTTTCACCGGAAAAGCCGATAGATAGGGCGGAAGTGTGATAAGGTGAAGGCTGTGAGGGTTTGAAATCATTCTCCGTGTAGGGACTGATTTCGGCTTTCTTTCGCAAGGTGTGAGAGGACCTGCTCCGGCAGTGCTTCTTTTAGGAGGACGTGTTTTTCTTTGTCTAGCAGGTAGAGGGTGGGCATGGAGGGGAGTATGTACAGTTCGTTGTCGGTGAGGGTGTGAGAGGCGGTTCCGGCCATCCAGTCTGTGGGCAGTCTGTTTCCGGCACGGGGGGCGGCTTCGGGACGCGGGGCTGTTTCGGGGGTGTTTTCGGTGTTGATGGCTAGCACGGTGAGCAGTCCGTCGTGCAGCATCTGCTTGAAGAGACGGTCGTCGTGCAGCAGGGCGATGGTCTGGCGGCAGTGGGTGCAATCGGGGTTGTAGAACATCAGGAGCAGGCAGTGGGCAGAGGGGGTGGTGTGCAGCGTCCGGTGGTCTCCTTCCGGGGTGAAGTAGGCGAAGTCGGTGGCTATGGTGCCGGGGCGGTTCTTCAGGGCGGCAGAGAGGAGGAAGCGGGGGCGGGACTTTTCGGTATCATTCAGCAGGGGGGTGTGGGCGATGGCTTCCAGAAAGGGGATGAAGTGCTCCTCGCTCTGCATGGGCGAACCGATGGTATAGAGGTACTTCTCGGCCAGTTCGGCCAGTAGCAGGTAGGCGGGTTTGTCGGCTTCGGCGCGCTGCATTAGCAGGTGCACGGCTTCGGTGCGGGCTTCGGCAGGTGCATGGGGGAAGAGGGAGAGGTAGTTGACGAGGTTTTGCTCCATGAAGCCGGGATTGCGGCTGCGCAGGGTGTCGGCGAAGGACATGCTGTCCCAGAAGTGTGCCAAGAGGTAGGAGGCGCGTTCGTGGGGAGTGCGCAGGGTTGCGGGGATGGCAGGCAGGGGCAGGTCTTGTGTCTGATTTTGTTGTGCGTTCATGCTGCCACTGATGGCGGTAAGCATGAGGCATATCAGAAAAATTGAAAGTCTGTCATTCATTTCTCTCTCTGTTAGTTTAAGAGCCTGTTTAAATTTTGTCCGGCATTTTCAAAAGAAACTGAGTGAAAACTTCTTTAAGCAAAATTTAAACAAGCCCTTGAATGTCCGCTGATTATTTTTCTACACAGCGGATGAAGCAAGCATCCTTACCAGTGTTTGCAGCACTCACCCCATACGGGAAAAAGTCAAAGGTAAAGTAGTTGAAATCCCACCCTATTACATATTCAAAATCGAGTCCCATACTATGACCTTTATTTCTCGAATATTTGTTAAGCCAATAAACTGCTCCCGGCCTCATATATATATCATAAAAGAGAGGCGTGTTATTTGCGGTAGCATCCGGTAAGAATGCATTTTGATAACTAGCATATCTTAGTATTCCAGGTCCTTTAGAGTTGCTATTCCCCCCCTTCGTGTCATCTTGTTTTCTATGACCATATCCGGAAGCTCCAATGGGGAAAAACAGGTTCTTTCCATTTTTTTTATTGTAGACAAAGCACCCCCGCATTCCACGCCGGGTATTTTCATAATCGTACCCATAGACCTCTGTTATATGATTCAAAGTTTCTTGAGATTCATCCCCATATAGCACTCCATATCCTTCCGCTATATCTTCTCCTTGGTATAGATTTAAAAAATCTTCAAAAGAAGCTATGCGGGCATTGTGAATTTCCAGATTGTCAAACGCGGGTTCTGGTGGAGTATCTCCCCAAGGATTAAAGTCAGGAGGTGTTATAGCGCTCCATGTGATTTCCTGTTTATTTTCCGTGTTATCGGTGGCAATCAGTAACTTATCTGCATTATTCTTAAATTTATCCGGTGTTATCTCGATCCAAGGAGTTTCTGAATTTTTATTGCACATTGCATCAATCGGTTGGGCTAAGTTCAGGAATTTGAACAACGAGCCTTCTTCCAAAGGAGAATCTGTTTCCTTCGAACTTGTCCGTAGATTATGGGCATGCCACTTGGTTCCTGTTCCATCGAATAAGTCATCCGGAGCATCTCCTTGTCTGACGAAAATCAGATGATAACAAGTATAATTGTGATATTCTACCCGGATAATGGCATAACGGTTTTCCTGCGGGCTGCAGGTTCCATTAAATTTGATACGAAAATCTATCGTAGAACCAGTCTCTCCTCCGATGGTATCGGTGGAAGCTCTTGTTTCGTCACTTAATTTGATAAAATTGTCTGTTCCACAATATACATACGCTTTCCAAGGACCTTCTGAAGTAAATGTCTCAAATCTCTCTGCATTTTCTTTAGGAAGACGTTTCAGCTGTACGTGAAAGTCTTTGTCGTTGTCATGGCTACGCCAAACTCCCTTAGGATTGACTATACGCCGCACTTGATAAATGATAGGATTTTGATTATTCTTATTGTCTTCATTTAATAGCGGATTCCCACTGAAATCCGTACCATCCGTTGATATTTTGCTACCATTCGTAAATGTTACCACTATTTTTACCTCTGATCTGCGTTGATAGGCCACGTATGGATTATTTCCGGTATAACCGGTTGTTTTAATTAATTGTTTGGCACGGGTGTACATGGGTAATTGGACATGAAACACACTGTCGCCCTCATTCCTTACAATACATTTCCCATCACTATTGCCTTGATTGTCAAATGTCTCATACTCTTTGCTCTCACCTGGTATAGGCAACGTCTCGCCATTAGGTATGTACTCACGCTCTCCTCTTTTGTTTTCTTTATAATAGGTCTCGTTAGAACTTGTTGTTACATTCAAATCTTTTGTTTGTCGAAGGGATAAAAAACCATTCCACTGATTTTGGTATGCTAAATCCATTTTCTTCCAATAGACAAAGTCCGATGCAGGTTCATTTGGACCCCATCTGTTATCTAAGATTCGTGCTTCTATCTGTTTTATTTTTTGTCCCCCCGTTCTGATTTTAAGTGGGAGCATCATTGAGTGATTATACAAATAGGATATATAATAGGGGTTGGGCACTTCGATACCGGGCTCAGGTTCTTCGTATTCGATGTGCCAGTCCACGTCGTTGGCGTATTTGTTGAATTTCAGTGTCAGTTTGTAGTGGTGGTTACGCTCGGCGTTGTAGTCTTTATAGACGTCCTTGCCCAGCATGAAGCGGTAAATGATATCACCATTGCCCACTCGGCCGTCAACATTGGAAACATAGTAGGCTTTTACTTCGATGTATGTGCCATAGGGCTTTTGGTCTTTATAGTATTTATCTCCGGGCTTGTTGTTCAGTCCCGGTGCATCCAGTTCTTTATCATCATTTGCGTCCTGTCGTTTGTCTTTTCCTTCTCCCTGCATGTTTTCATAGAAGAAGAGTGCCTCGTTGGTTTCTCCATGGGCCAGTTTGGCATACTCCGCTTTCTTGCTGTCATATTCCGCTTTCGCTACAGAGACTCCTTTTTGGGCATTGTCGATGTAGTAATAATACGATTGGCCTTTCGTGATACGTGCCGGCCAATGTTCATCGTAGTTTGTTCCTTCGGCATACGTAATGCTTTCGCCATCTGCCATAAGGCCTCCATAATCTTCAATGTCATCATTAGGATTCGTGTTGATGGTGCTTTTCTTGCCCAGATAGCATTCCGTAGGTATGTCCTTGATGGTAACCGACTTGAGGTATATAAACACATTCTCGTGAAGGTCGGAACCGTCGTATGCAATAGTCACTTTGGAAGCGGCACGGCGTATCCAGGCGTGCAATTTGACGGATGCCCGGTTTATGACTGCCACTTCATCGTTCTGCACGCTTCCGGTAACGGTGAAATAGCCGAACATCTGGTTGTTGTTGGCTACTTCATCCTTATCCCATTGGAGGGAAATGCTTTTCAGGCCGTCTGCGGTTTTTATGGCTTCGGAATAGTCATCATTCGTAAGCAAGTCTTCCATATTGGCCACCGCATAAATCCGATAGCGTCCGTAGGGGATTTTCAGTTTGAAGTCGGCATGGGGCGTCTGTGCTTCGGCGGGAGGAAGATTCGAGTCGGGATTGTTATCCGGTCTGTCTTTGTCTTCCGACAATTGATATTGCCCTTCGCCTGTTCCTTTGGTAAGGGGATATGTCTTCAGCAACTCTCCTTTTTCATTATACAGCAACACGCACAAGTCCTCGATATTCTTTATCACATTTCCTGCCGTACGCGTATTTCCATTCAATGCAGGAGTAAGGGGCTTGAACTTCACGGTTGCGCTGACGAGGCTTTCGCCTTCGCCTGTCTCGCCGCCGTTGTAGAGCGGGTCGTCCTGGCAGGCGGCACTGCCGAGGAGCAATATGCACAAAAGTATGTAGGTCAAAAAGTTGCGTTTCATATCCGTTGCTGTTTTTTTGTATGTATGTTTTAAGAATGAAGCCTTCCGGTGTTTTTTCAGGCGAGGGAGGCTCCTTCGGTGTTTAGCGTTTCTTCGGGTCGCCTTTCTCGTCCAGCCCGAATACGGGGTCGAGTACTACTTCCCAATAAGGTTCCACGTCCACTTCCAACTCCAGTTCCGCCTCGGAAAGGTTCTTGAAATTCACCTTTACCTTGACATGCGTGTTGCGGAAGAGCGAGGCCAGATTCGGCAATGTGGCGGTGTAGCTTCTTGCCACTTTAGGGCTGTCCGGAGCAGTCGTCTCTTCATCAAAGCCCTCTTCCGTGTGGATGGTCACTTCGTACTCCTGCAATTTCAGGTTTGCGTCCTTGCCTTGTGCCAATGTGCCGTCGCTTTCGGGCAGGTAGACGGGGGTGGTGAATTTTGCTTCTTCTCCTGCTTTGAGGGAAGATACCTCTATGGCCTTGCTGAATGAATAGGCGAAATCTCCGTCCTCTTCTCCTTCTTCGTGCTGCGGCACTTCGTAGTCGGTCAGCCATTGATATTGGGTCGCTTCGCTTTCCGCCTTTTCCGATTCCGCCACCATCCATGTTATCCAGTCTTGGGCGGTACCTTCTCCGGGCAATGTCGCTTTGGAAGGATTATCCTTGTCTCCGGTATCTGCCACCCAGTATTTTCCGTTCGTGTCTTTGTTGGCGTGCGGCATCAGATACATCCGGTCTTTGACGGCTTTCTTCAGGCTGAATCCGGTCACGTTGATGGCCCGTTTCGCGGTTTTGCCGAATGCGAAGGAGAACTTGGTGGCGGCGCGTACCACGTACAACACTTCGGGCATGCCTTGGTAAAAGCCGTTTGAGAAGTCTTCTTCGTGCGCCTCGTCCTTGGGGGGAATCGTTATCTCGTAGACCGACGTCATCGGTATGCCGTTTCCCGCTTCGAGGGCTGCGGCATATCGGTAGCCGCCGTCCGTGTCTCCCAGTCCGAAGACATAGCTGTCTACGGGGGCTTTCCCATTTGCGTCGGGCAAGAATGCACCGGTGCTTGTGAAGTTTAGCAAATTGCCGTTCGTGTCTTCCAGTCCGTTGCAGTTGGCCAGCAGGTAGATACGTTTCTGACAGTCGGCTTTCACCCGGAAAGTGTACTCGTCCGATAGTTGTATGTTTGTCTCGGTGATGAGTCGGTTTTCTTCCACTTCCCATGCACTTGCGCCGGCTGTATCGTCGCTCGCCTTCGAAGCGATGACGATTCGCAATTGGTTGATGTTTTTGTCATCGGGGGTGCCGTCGGTACGTGTAGAGGCTCCCACTACGGCTGTGTGGAAGGCCAGATACACGGTGTTGTCCTCCTCGGCGGGTGGCTGCTGAACGATGGATTCATCGTTGCACGAAGTAGCTCCCAGTAAGCCGCAGAGGAGGCAGATTCCGATGATATGTCGATGCTTCAATTCCATTTGAAAAGCTGTTCTTGGTTTGTTGAAAGTCGTTTGCCGGGTAGTCCGGTTTTTATGTGCCACGCATGCCGTAGTTGTTACAGTTCCACGTCATTGATGCGTACCACCCAATCGTTTACCACAATACATGTATTCAACCAGCTGTCGTTGCCGTCGTTGTTCTTTAGGAAGAAGAAGAGGGTCCAGCGGCTTTCGCGGTCCAGATACTCTTGGTCGCCCATGTCGTAACGGTCGCTCTGCATCAGCAGCAGGTATTTGTTGAGGGGGATGTCTATCACGGTCGCTTTGTCGGCATGCCGTTTCACCACCAGCCTGGGAGAATTCCTGGCCATCAGGCGCGGCACGCTCAGTTCGGCGTATGCCACTTCGATGGGTTCGGGTGCTACGCCGGGTACTATGACGGATGCTCCTGTCCGTGCCTGTCCTTTCACCCACGGGGTGTAGGTGACGTCGGTCACCGGCAGCAGGTCGTTGTCGTAGTCGAAGAGGGTGTTGTCGTCCGTAATCTCGAAGTCGAAATCCTCGGCATTGACAATGCCTCCCGCCACTTGCTGCAGCACGATGCGTATGCCGTTGGTGTTCTTCATCATCTTTACCGTGCCTTCGTTGTAAGACTCGGCCGTTTCCATGGTGAGTTCTCCCCAAAACATATCGTGCAGCAATTTCCGTTCGGGCAGGCTGAGGCAGTCGGCGTTCAGCCGGGTCTTGAGCTCGGTGCGTTTGGTACTTGTGTTTACGGTGAAAGAACTCTTTTCGCATGCGATTCCTCCGTATGCCACAAAATGGTATTTGCCGTCAGGCAGGTCAAGCTTCATCCGGTAGTTCTCGTCTTGCAGCTCTGTTCCGGTCACAATCTTGGTATCCACGTAGTCGTCATTCTCATCGTAGATATAGAGGGTGAGGCAGTCCACTTGGTTGGGGAACGCGTTGGCGTACTCCATGTTGTAGTCGTAGACGAAGCGCAGCGATACGCCGTGCAGACACGGGTCGAGGTCTTCAAAGATGCGCTCGCACGAGGATAAGGCAACGGCTGCCAGCAGGGCGACGAGCACCCTGCCTGCGAACCTTGAAAATCTATTTCGCTTATTGCTTTGCATACTTGTTGTGTTTTTAGAATTCAATGTCGTTTATGCGAACCACCCAGGGAAGCACCTCGACAGAGAGCTTCAGGTAGATGTCGCCCTTTTCGTCCGGAGTTCCGGGGTCGACGGGGTCGGGGTCGTTTTCGCTAAGGCGCGGATGGCCAAGGCGGTTGATGTCGACCACAGACAGTTTATACACGTTGTTGCGCACCACGGCAAACTCCATCGGGCCCATTACGCCGTTGTTGCCGTTGTCGTTGTGACGGTTCCAGTAGAAGTAGTAGCAGTAGTAGCCTGCACCGTCATTCTCGTCCATGCTCGACTGGTAGAGGGTGAACTGATGTTCATTGTTGGTGGCTACTTCCTTGAAAGCCGACAAGGCGGCTGCATCTTTGTGGCCCTTTTCATTATACCATATATTCCACATGTAGTCGGGGCTGCCGGCATCATCGCTATAGACGGTTTCTGACGGAGTGTTTTTCGGTGTTCCGAATACCGCTTTCTTGAATTCCTCGTTTGCCGTTGCGTCAAGTGCGGCTTTGCGTACTTCTTTCCAACTTACATAAAGTTGGTTGGAATAAGCGTAAAGGATGGCATCGGCGTCAGAATCGCCAGTTGCTCCGTTGATAGCGTCTTGCAATGATTGGGGAGCATCTGTTGTCGCCTGGATTTTCCCTTTAAACACGATGCCGGTACTGATGCCGTTCTCCTGGTTGTTTATGCCGGGGATGGTGTTTTCGGTGACGTAACGCCAGATGCGGTAACCGTTTCGCGTGTGGTCGCTGTTCCATTCGTCATCGTTATCTTCTTCATTTTGGTTGTCGATAACGTCTTTGATCAGACTGGTGTACCACTGGTCGCGGGCTGTCTCGTCAATACTCCAAGTGTTGTTTTCCTGGTGTCCGAGGCAGAAATTGAAGTAGTCGGCAAAAGGATAGCTTGCGTCGATGGCTCCGTTCTTTTGTTCGGCATCGGTATCTACTACGAAGTTCCAGTTTTGTCCGCTGTCGTATTCGGTTCCGCAGATTTCCACGTTGTCGGCCAGACCGTTATCGGATACACGGCGCAGGTAGTAGAAATGCTTGCTCATGTTAATCAACGCCATCTTGTTCAGTTTGACTTTTAGCGTAGGCTTGTTGTCTTTTTCTGCTATGACGTATGTTTGGTCCTTGCTGGGACTGCCGTCTTTGAAGTCGAAGCGTGCCACGACACGTTCCACATGGATATTTCCGATGTTTCCGATTTCGGTGCCGTTGCTCAAGGTGTTTTTGCCCGAGAAATCGAAGGCGTTCTTTTCATTCGTAAAGTTGTCCCAATCGGTAAAATTCTTCGGAATATACTTTTTTATGTCTTTGCTGCTTGCCGTGGCCATCAGGAAGCCTGCCTTGTGGTCGTTTCCTCCCCAAACAGCTGCTCCTTTGACAGATCCGTCAGGCTCTTCTTCAAGAGTGGCAATCTCGTCAATCCATTCGCTGTCGGCACCGGACTTTTCGAAGATTGTTTTCAACTCCATTGTCGGATTACAGAATACATAAAGATTGACTTGGTCTTTTCCGGTCCCAAGTGTCCCGTTGCCATAGTAAGCGGCCAATGCGGATTTATTGATTTTCTGGGTGGTGTTGACGATTCCTTCACGCACTACCGGCAATGAGTTGTGTTCACCGGCGGCGATGAAGTTGTTGCTTGCATCCGCCAATACAATCAGGACACCATTCACCTTGTTCTCATAATCCTTTCCTACTTCCGTGCCGTCTGTACTGGTTCCATAATCGTCGTCGGAATCGGAGTCGGTCGAGCTTCTTGTATTTTTCCCTCCCACGGGCAGTTGTATGTTCACATTCATGTATACGGCATCTTCGGGATGTCCCGGGTATACTTCCGGTTCATTGCTGCCGTTCAGTTCGTTGCCGCTGCATCCTGCAATGGTGCACATTGCCAGCATACCAATGAAAAAAATACTCCAGTTCTTTCTTTTCATAGCGTATAATTTATTAAGAGTTTATTTATATTCGGGTGTTATGTTTTTGTTGCTTTCTTTCCTTTATTCCGCGTCTTCCGCCAGTTCTTGTCTTATGCGGTCTATCTGTTGCAACGCGTCTTCCGCTTGTGCCACTCCCTGCTGTAGCGCTTGCTTCAGCAACGGTTGGGCTGCGTCATAGTCCTTCAGCAAGGCGGCGTGTATGCCGCGTGCGTAGACGGCTTCGGGAGCATCGCCCGCCTTGCCCAGATAAGTCTCGGCTCCTTTCAGGTCGCCGAGGCGCAGGGCGGTGTTGGCGGCGTTGAGGTTTGCCACGGGGTCGTCGGGGAACATGCGCACGGCGGTTGCGAAGGTGGCGTTATACTCGTCGCTGCCCGGTTCCATCTCCTGCGCAACGAGGTACATTTCGTTCAGGCTCAGCTTCTGGGGCTGGTTCTTGAGCAGGTGCCTGATTTCTGCAAGGTCTGTATAGGCACGTACCTCGTACTGTACGGCATAGTCGGAATGACGCAGTCCGGGATAGACTTCGCTCAGCAGGTAAGCATAGTCGGCGGGATAGGCCGCCTTGATTTTCCGGTCCTTCGCGTCAGGGTCCAGGTCGCCGCGTATCAGTGCCAGAATGCCTTCTCTGTTCTTCAGCTGCGAGGAGGTCACGAAGCGCTCCAGTCCTTCCCAGTCTTCGGGCTCGAAGCTGGTGGTGAAGAGTGATTGGGGGAAGGCGTACTGCTTGCGTACATATTCTTTCAGGGTTTCGGTACGTCCCTTGGCCAGGCGTATGTTGTTGCTGTACGACCCTTCGGGCGAGGCGTACCCCTTGATGCTGATGCTGATGATCTTGCTGTCCGCATCATTCTTCACGGCGTCGATGGTAGAGAGAATCTTCTTCAGCTCCTCCGGGTTGCGTCGGTAGTCGGGATGTATCTCGGTACGGTTCACGGGGAAGTCGATGTAGGCTGAGCCTTCAATCCGGTTGATTTTCTGCTCGGCCTTGGGGCGTATGTAGGCGTACGCGGGTACGAAAGGTGTCGGCACGCGCTTTTCCAGCCGTAGCTTGCTCAGGGGCGTAGCGGTGCTGGTCAAGGGGGCGTCGCAACATCCGCAAGTGGTTTCTGTGGCGCTGAGCCGGGCTCTTCCCATCCACTTTTCGTAGGGCACCGTCACGCGGTATTCTATCAAATCGCGTTCGCCGTTGCGATAGAGCCGTTCGGTGTCGGAGGCGTTTCGCAGGTGGTGGTAATAACGGTTGCGCCCCGCGATGCGTACGGCGGGCAGGCTGAGGCTGTCGTCTTCAAGGGTGAGCGAAGGGGTGAACAGTACTTCACGGTTGCTTCCTTGCTTGAGTGCGGAGATGTCGAGGTCCATCGCCACGAATAGTTTGTCTTCTTGCTTTGAGACGGCCAGGTTTTGTACCGCTATCTGTCCGTCCGTCAGTGTCTGGCCGTCAGCTCCCAGTGCGTAACATAGGCATAACAAGCCAGAAATCATTTTCTTAGCTAATTTGTTCATAGTGTCCATAACCACCGGATGAATTTAGAATGTGTATACAAGGTTTACCGCGGCCTTGGTAGGACCGACATAGTGGTGCGGTTTGTCTTTCTCGAGTTTTGTTCCGCAGTTGGCGCAAGGGTAGGCGTCGAATCGCGTGTAGACATATCCGAAGCCTATTTCGGCTTCCAGGTTCCAATGCTTGTCCAGAATCCAGGAATACCCGTATACCGCGCCCACGCCCAGGAACCATCCTTGGTAACGCCGGTCGGAGAGTTTGGAGAAGTCGCTTCCCAGAAAAGAGAAGTCGTTTTTCAGCCCGCCGACGTTGTATTGGCCTCCGAGCAGGTGTGCTCCCACGAAGTGTCCTGCCCATCGGTCGCAAAACCAATAGCGAGCTTCGGGTTGCAGAAGCCAATGCTTCCACTTCCGGTCGTGCGAGAGTGTCCATCCGTTGTAGTTGACGGATACGTCGAGCGTCCATCTGTCTGCCAACCCGGTTTCCACGCCTGCGTTCAGTGTAGCAAAGGCGTCGTATAGCAAATTACTTTTCAGAGCCACTTCCTGACATTTGGCTCCCATGCTGAAAAGACCTAAAAACAAAACCGCATAAAGTTTTAAAGTCATTTTTCCCATTATTTAAGATTTGTTAGTGTCATTAATATTTTATTCTCTATTTGTAGAGAAAGATTTATCAAATTACCAATAAATTCCTAAAAGGAATCAAACAAAATTCCGTATGCCCAGCCTATATACCGCTGGTAGTTACAATGAAGAGTATTCAGCAAAAATATAGATACTGCCGGAATTACTATTCACTGTTTTTTTGTTGTATAATTACAATGCGTAATAGTATTTCAAGTTTCTATATTATTTACAGTCTGCGCTG
>UMHT01012859.1_pt1 | contig 18719 bp, 26 predicted proteins | sample 1965601 | NCBI WGS metagenome assembly UMHT01 (sample SAMEA4836105, study PRJEB28245) | human gut metagenome | biome: gut microbiome; material: fecal sample | place: Denmark | collected 2008 | reverse complement strand
CGTTGAAAAATTATAAGTAGCACGTGCAAGTTGCGTTTGAGACGCAGTGCCGCTAAATGATGCGTTTCCTAATACAGCCAAATCCGAAACGCTTCTAGAATTTTCCGTTTGATAATTTCCGTCTAGTTTATAAACTAGAGTGTTTGCGCTAGGTTCAGGTTGAGTTGAACTTATAACAATCGATGATTGATTATCAACGAAAGTATATGTACCGTCCTCGATTGTTCCCGTGAATGAGTTTTGCTTAGTTAAATCGATAACCAAATATGCGTCGGCGTCCGTAGAACCAGCATCCCATGAATAAACAGTTTGTTCTGTCAATTCAAAAAGACGGCCGCCAAACTTACCAAAACCCTTAGAAAGGGTAATCGTCTTATTAATTGAATTCTTGGTAGGAATAAACCCTTCGCCGTCCGTTGCAATTCCAGCTACACTGGGAATTGTATTGCCGATAGCGAATTCTGAACTTGTTTGAAGCGCCAAATCAAGCGTATATGCTTTTAAAGCCATGTTAATCTCCTCTATTTTTTAATATCAATAAGTTGCGAAATAATAAACTTCATTGTAGATCTAGCATATCCCAACTTCGGTTTAAATACACCATTCTCGAAGTCTATTTCATATCCAGTCAAAGCGGTGTTGTATTGAATGCCGTTGTCATAAACGAACCACCTACCGCCTATCCAAACGTTGTCAAATATGCTTGTTTTTTTGTTAACGACAAACTGGTTATTTGCAGTCCCATCGCCTTTGACTTCAAAAGAGTTAATCAAGAAGTTGTTGTCCATATCCATCGCGAATGAAATATCGAAGTCTCCTACGAAAGCAGCTAGATTATTGTTGGCATATGAATTTCTCGTAGCGGCGTTATCGAATCCGTCCGTCGACTTAACCATTTCTATTTTAGTTTTAGACGGAAGAATGATTTGTGGGTCTGCATTATTTGTCGTAATGCGTCCATCATACGTTCTGAAATACCAGTATGTAGAATATCCAGCCCAAGACGTACCGTTCCAATTTGCAACGACAAGCATTAACGCATTCGGTTCCATTATATCGAATCTGTGATTATTTAAAACAAAATCAGAAATAGACTCGTCTTTCGAATTAACGGAAATCGGTAATATGTTATCGCTGTAATTGAAGCGTGATTTATTATCACTCATACCGAATATATTTTCAGCAATGAGTGAAAGTCTATAGGTTCCGTCAGGTTGCTTGATTATTTTATCTGGTCTAAGCAATGCGTTAGAGCGTTTATAAATTGTATCGATTATATCAAGCCTTGTTATTCCGACGTAAGTTTCAAACGGATCTTCATTTTCGTCATTGACATTAACAGACGCTTTCTTGCTTGGGTCATATTTATCGACAGACTTCCCGTTAGAAATCGACATAGGAGTAATAGTTAGACCTTTTTTAGCAACCAAAAATTCTATTTGGGCTTCTTTTCTGGAACCATAATCGTCATTAACAAACGACACTAACAAACTCTCCCAATCTGTAATAGACGATGCGCTTCTATTGTCGCTAAATGTGTTCGCGATGAAGAGGTTACTAATAAGCGCGCCACGCCAATCGGTTAGAAAAACTTTTGTTATATCATCTGAATCGTAATCGGTCACATATCCAGCGTAAATGACTTTGTTATCGCTAACGATAACACCCCAATCAGACGCTTTAACGTTAGAGAAACCTAGATTTGTCTCAATATAAATTTCACTTTGTGACGTTTCTAAATAATCATACGAAATCGTACTCCCTTCTTTTTCAATGATATTAAAACCGTCCTTGAATGACATTGTAGATCTATCAAAAAACAAAATTCTCATTACTGCACCTCGTTAAAATCAAGCGCACGAATAGACCGTATAATTCCGTTGCTAATTGAAAATGAATTCTTTACACCGTTGTCGAATCTAAAAAATGGGTCTTTCGCTACATCGTCAATATACGGAGTTAGTTTCGTCGTCGAACCATCTTCATATCTTAAATATAGACCACGCTTCAATGGTTGTGTATTGAATACAATTTCGTAATTTTTACTAAGAAGCACTGCTGGTATCTTAAGCTCAAACGACGATTGTGTCTTCCCGACTTTTGAGAAACCAATAACAGCATAATTACCAACAATGTTTAAATTGTAAATAACAACTTCGAATGGCGTCCCGCTATTTGAGAAGTTAAGCGATGAATCTAAATACGAAAAATTAGTGTCGTTAAATCCGCTATACGTATTGTTGAATAGAATAGATGTATTGTCGATGTTGAACACAATTCCGTTTCTATTAGCCTTGAAAACAATTCCCAACAAACCGTTTGCGTATCCATTTGGGTTTCCGGACCAGCTATCGAAAGCAATATCAGAGAACCAACTTGTGTTCTTGCTGAATGAATACTCTTGAACCAACGCATTTGACTTGTTGATGTTTGTTAATTGCTTACTCTTAAAGTTGACGCTTATTTTGCGTGTTTTGCCATTGTCAACACGCTCTATGAATAAATCATCAGAACCAATGATAAAGCGGTCTAGCTCTTCGAATCTCTCTTTAGGGTTCATGCCAGTTTTATTCAATGCGATTATGCGCATTGTCAAATCATCTGATAAATCATTATTTACTTTGTTAACTCGTGAAAAACCTTCAATCGAGTTGCGTGTTTCATTCATAACTATTCCGAAGTTTTCCCAGTCGTTATCCCAAACCCCGATTTCTGGTGTATTCAAGTCGAAACGTTCTTCGCGTTCGTTTAGCAGGTTAATTTTGTAACGTTGCATGGTACACCTCCTTTAACTCTAATTATAGCAAAAAAGACGGGTTTCCCCGCCTTGTGATTAGCTATATACAACTTGCGACGCAATCTTTTGCACGATTTGCTTTGCCATGCTATCAGTGATATTAGTATCTGAATTGTTTTCAATCGTAATATTTTCGATATTAAGTGAATTGCTTTGTGAACGTTGCGCTTGTTGACCGTTTGACACAACGCTTGGAATAACTTCCGGCGATAGTGTACCAGCTGGCAATCCTTCGAAAGCACGAACGGATGCATTAGATATTTCTTTAGCATCTTCCTTGAATTGATCTAGGTCACTCAACATACCGACAGAAATACCTTCTGTCATATAACGTCCAACTTCATCGCGGAACACACGAGATGGTGAGTGAATTCCAAGCGCCTTTTTGGCCGCTTTTAATGCAGACCCGACGGCGTCTGTTGTAGCAGTAATCAAACCGCCTACAGCACCACCGATACCGCCGATAATTCCATCGATAATATTCTTACCGATGGACGCTACGTTACCGATTGCACTAGTAATAGAGCCTACAACACCGGAGAAGGCTCCTCCAATACGACCGGAAATATTTCCAATCGCACCCATGATGTTACCAGGCATGGAAACGAACCAGTTGATAATGCTTCCTACGGTTCCTCCGATTGCATTACCCAACGAACTGAACGCTGAACCAATTCCGCTAAACGCAGAACCAAGCGAACTGAATAGCGAACGACCGTAATTCATGATGCTGCTGAACATAGAGTTGACGCCTGAACCGATAGCAGAAACAACATTTCCCATGGCAGAGAAAATGCCGCTAAATGCAGTCGTAGAACCCATAAGTGTTCCAATGAATCCGGCAATCGTCGTAAAGATTGGCGCCAGCCAATTAAATACAGCTCCAACGCCTTGCACGACCGGCGTCAAAGCTCCGATTACCGTTGCTCCAACATTAAACGCAACTGTCAATGCTTGCATAACCCCGGATACAAAACCACCAAGAAATGCACCCAAAATATTGAATGCTGGCGTCAGCATATCAGCAATTACAGATACAATCGGCTGCGCTGCGTTCCATAGGTTAGTGAAAGCATCTAAAAGTGGCTGGATAGCGGGAACAACATATCCCAAGAAAGTTTGGAATCCGCTTTGAATAGCTGGTATGATCGCTGTCGCTAGGTCAACCAATCCCGAGAAATCCAATCCGTTTACAAAATTCATAAACGCCGTAGCGATATTAGAAATCATACCTTGGAAATCAGTAAACGACGGCACCAAGGCAGAAACTTGCTCGCCAATCGTTGTAAAGGATCCTGTCAATGCGCTTGTATCAACGTAGCTGAAGATTGTGTTAATCATTTCTCCAAGTGATTGAAAGTTAGAAATAATTGCATCGAAGTTGATTGATGACACGAAGTTAGCTATACCATCACCAACACTTTGGATACCTTCGGTAATCAAAGGCATAACTTTTTCAACAATCGGTAGCAATGCACTTGAAATAGAACCACCGGCTGCACCGATAGCACCGCTCAATGTAGACGCAGATTTAGCTTGGTCTTGCAAAGCTGGGTTATTTCCAACGTCTCGAATAGCGGCATTGAACTCTTCGGCGCTAATTTCACCGTTAGACAAGGCGTCAGAGAACGAACCTTGGAATGCTCCGGCTTTTTCCATGGAAGCCTGCAGGGCGTCAACGATGTCTTTACCCATGTACTGCTTCATGACCTTGTAGTCTTCGTTCATTAGCTTTCCGGCCGTTTGAACTTGTGCTAATTGAGGCAACAAGGCTTTCATTGCTTCTCCAGGGTCTGCAGCAGCTTGCGTCACACCGCCAAGACCTGAAATGAGTTGTTGTGAAGCTTTAGAACCATCAAGTCCCATTTGCGTCCAAGCTTGCGTAATATCGGCAGCGCTGAACTCAGTAGCGGCTGAATAGTCTTGGATAAACTTCTTGGCGCTTTCAAAGTCTTTCTGAGTACGCCCGGCAAAATCAAACGTCGCTTGCAAACCTTGAAAGTTTTCATACGCAGATACGGCTTCTTTTAGACCGTCAGCAAGCAACTTACCAATGCCGGCACCAGCTACAGCGCCAGCGGTTGCAACTGCCGCGATTCCGATTTTGCCAAGTCCAGTCACAACTGAATTAATTGCGCTTCCGCCTGTATTGGCCAAGTCAACGAAAGGGTTCTTGGCATTTGATACTTCTGAAGAATCAACGCTTAGTTTCATCTTCTTAGTTGCGTCCATTTCAGCAGATAACTTAGTAACTTCCGCATCTGCTTTCATAATTTCGTTTGAAAGCTTCTGTGCCTTAACTGAATTTGCGTCGAAACCAGGAGAACCCTTTAACTCTGTCAATTCCTGGTTCAAACTATCAGACTTCGCTTTAGCTAGGTCTAATGCACCACCAAGCACTGTTAGTTTTTGAGTTAGTGTAGAAGTATCTCCATTGAATTTGAACGCCTTATCAAGGTCTCTGCTGGCTTTTCCGGCGCTTGCAATATCTTTATTAACCTGACTGATTGATTTAGTCACAGATGACGCGTCAGCACCAATTTTGATGAGGTATGAACTAGTTGCCATATCTTAACCTCCAATTATTATTTCTAAAATGAAAATGATTACATTTACAAAGAATATCGTCACTAACCCGACTATCGATGCAAACATCATTAACGCTATTAGTGCGATTGCTTTTTGCATAATTCTCTCCTAAATAAAAAGACTAGGGTTTCTCCTAGTCTAATTATACATTTATTGAATTGTGATGTTTTCAATCAAAGCTGGTGCATTATTGATGTCATTGGCAAGCGATGCGTTAGACGCTTTCAAGCTATCGTTAGCAGACGCCGTAATCGTAAACGTTCCGCCTGAACCAACCGCTGCGCTTTGCGTGCTGACTGTAATTCCAGCCGAACCGTCGGCAAATGAAATATCAGCGTATGAAACGTTTTCAGCTAAAGAAGACGACATTACCAACGTTGCGCCGGGTGTTGATGAGCCAGGAGCTACAATTGGAATTTGGGTTACACCGTCTGACGCTTTTGCTTCGACGTAAAATGCGTTAGATCCAGTTTGCGCTACTGTCACGGGGTTCGGCTCTCCGGTGAGGGAACCCCTTTCGCTAAAAGACGAAAACAAGTCCGGTGTCAAAATAGTTGAATCGTACGTATCGAATACAGCCGCGTTCGTATCATCACGCTCAACTTCGAAGATTGTGATGTGCTTACCACCCATGTCAATTCCGGTTGGCGTCATTGTACGAGAAAGCGTTACAGCGCTATCCGTTGCTCCGTCGTCATCGTGAGGAGTAGAAGTTACGCCATAGAATACTTGCGCGCGCATGGTACGCGTTCCGTCCTTCTTGCGAATCTTGAACACGCGTTGGATAGCGAACTCTTCTGGCGCCAAGTCTGTGTAAATCACACCGGCAGAACCGCCACCGGCATTCTTCTCCCAACCTTCCATCAAGTATTCCAACTCATTCAATTGGTAGTTAGTAACAGTCAACTCCCAAGTCGTGTCGTTATAGTATGTCATGTGAGTTTGAGCGTCAGCAATCAACGTTTCTGAATCTCGTGACGGCGTTGGCGTGAAACCAGTTACACCAGTTGAGCTATGAAAGTTCTTTACAGTAGGAACTCCAGCAGTTGATACTTCGATAGTCCCGTAACCAACGTGTTCAGACGCTTGTCGAATACTGCGCACGTCATACGGTTGGTGAAACTTCATCATCTTATTGTAAAATCTCATTATATTTCCTCCGTTATTAAATTACCTTAATTATATCAGAACTTACCCAGGAATGAATTTCCGGTATTTTTCTTCCATCGATCAAGCCAACCGCGACGCACACCATATTTGTTTGTAGAATACGCCTTCACAGCGCTTTTGCCGCTATCGAATGAAATAGTCGAGTTGGACTTGTTCGACTTGTAAACGTGCACTGATTGGCTTAGAGAACCGGTTTTCTTTGGCGCTGAACTAGAAAATGTAGAAATTGCGTTGTTTGCATCCGACTTGGCTTGCTTACCAACTTTGTCACGAACGTCAAGAATAGCGAATACCGCATTCTTGCGTGTAAGCTCACCAAGTTCTGAAACCTTAATTACTCTTGCCATAGGCTACACCAGGATATCCATATCTTTTCGCATCTGAACAGAATTCTTGTAATTCTCGTCTATATCTTGTTCCATCTCTTGCTGGTATCCATCAAAAACCAAATCCATTAGTTGATCTTCAGAACCGTTAAATACATAAGCGCGCAACGTAACTCGCAACATATTCCCCCAACCGTCATTAACGCGGCGTTCTGACGTCGTTGTCCAAACGACAGTCGTTTCTTCGATGTCAATTCCGGCATCGTTTGACTTGCCGGCTTCAAATACGTTCTCTACGCCAAAGATAGCACCAAGACGGTCAATTTCTTCTTGTAACATTGGGATCATCGTGTATTCGCCCCTTCCCCTTCAAGTGTCAATTTGTTTTGCGACGTTTGCTCTAACGACGTAATGCGGTACGTCTTACCGCCTACCGTGACGTGAGTAAATTTGTCATCGAAATCTTGCTTCGTTCCAGAAAGAGATAGTTTGATGTCTAATTCATAATTCATGTTCACATGATACCAATTGCGCGTAGCAGTCTTAATTTTTTCGTTAAAACCGATAACAGTTCGTGTAGGAAGTGTTTTATCACGCAAATTCTTAAATACAATCTTCACTGGTTTTCTCATATGCTACACCAATGCCCCAAAGCGTACGCCTTGTTCAATTTCTTGCTGTCGTTGACGATAAACCGTTTCGACGCTCTTTGACATATCATCGGCATACATAGCGAGCAATACAGCATTTTCGGCATATTCTCGCTTATTATCGCTTGTATCGGGCAATTCATTCCCAAACGCCTTTAATTTGTTCAAAGCTTGTCGTTCGTGAATTGCGATTGTAGGTTCCCAAATCTCGTATGTTTCATCGTCAACTTGAAGCATATCTTTGTAATCGTAGATCATATATAACTCCTTTCTAAAATAAAAAAGCCACAGCCGAAGCTATGACTTAATTATAAACTATTCAGCGGCAACCTTACCGTATGCTGCGCCGTGGTACTTACGCAACTTACCGGCAACATATGAACGAGATTCAATGTATTGCGCATTCTCCGTGATTACGAAGTCTGACAATGTTTCGATACCAGAACCAGTCATACCCAAGAAGTACGCTGGCAACGCTTGAGAAGTGTTCAACAATACAAACGCGGCCGTCTCGGGAACCAAATCAGTCACTTCGATGTTCGTTGCGCCCAAATTGTATTGTCCCAACAAGAATGCCGTTGCGACTTGGTCGCCAGCTTGAGCCAACTTCTCGTATGCTGCAGGAGATACCCACAACGTCTTATCCGCACCCTTAACTTGTGCAGCTGCAGAGATGATAGCACCGCGCAATTCTTCGCCGTTATAATTAGCCGTCAAATCCTTTTCAACAGCCAAAGAATCACCAATGATTGGCGTAATGGCAGTAAATGCTGTTCCGTCTTCGTTAGTGACTCCACCAGCCAAGACAGCTTGTCCAATGCGCTCTGCGACGTATGCTGGCAATTCTGACAACACCCATTCAACCAATGCTCCTCCCTTAAGGAACGTGTTGTGGTCAAGGCGTTGCAACTTGTAAATAGCCTTAGGGATGATGTCATGTTCAACCAAAGTCGTTTGTTGAACCGTCTTAGTAGCCAAAGACTTGTGCCCCTTAGCGCCAACAGCATTGGGAGCTGATTCAATACCCAAGGCGCCACCTTCGATGTTGAATACAATCTTCATGTGGCGCAAAACTTGGTCTTCGTCCAAAGCCAATTGGATAGCGTCAATAATCTTCTTTGGCGTGAAGTCGTCTTCGTTGACATCGAACTTCTCAACGTCTGCAATGTCCAAAGAGGCGATTGCGTTACCCAACTCAACATTCATCTTTTGGCGATTTCCGTTTGACTTGATAGCTGCTTCGACATACATTCGCGCAGCTTGATCTGTAGCACGGAATTGTTCAAACGTCATACCTGACTTGTAGTTCTTGATTCCCATGTGATTAGTCCTCCAATGACTTGATTTGCTTATTAAACTTCATACGATCTAACAACGGCATGTCCGCCACTGACATAATTTCCTTGAGGATAGACATTGCCTCGTCCTTCTTTTGGTCGTCAGCAGGTTGCTTGTCTGCACCATCATCAGTAGCTGGCGTAACCAACTCGATGACATTATCAATCTTGCTGTCTAGTGCTGAAATTGCATCTAGAATCGTTTGCAATTGGTCGTCTTGCATTGCGTATTGCTCCTTTTCTTTTTCTAATGAGAAATGCGCGGTTGCGTTAGCATCTGCCGGAATCGCCGTGAGTGATAGCTCTAGCATTTCAACGTCTTCTAACGCTCCGTCTTCACTAATTTTACCATACATAAACCCAATTGATACTGACATTACGCCGGATTCGATTGCGTTAACAATCAGATTGTAATTTGGTGCCGTTTTGAATAGCACCGCATCATAATGTAAGCCGTCTTCTCCGATTGAGAAATTAGCATATCCAACCGGCATTGTGTCCCACTCATGGTTTTCTAAAAGCGGCACGCGTTGTCCGGCGATGTGTTCGTTTTCGCTTTCGGCAAGATACGTTCCGTTACGTGTCATTTGGTTTGAATTTGCAACGCCAGAGAAACGAGTATTCTCATCTTCTGCCGAAAAAGTCGCAACACCAATATTGTTAATTAGCCCCTTCATTATTTGTTCCCCCTACACCATTATTGATGACGTCGTTCATTTCTTCGTTGTTCAAAATTACATAGTTCTTCGTAGCGAAGATAGAGCGACCGATACCATCTGGCAAATTCTTCATACCAATCTTGCGACGTCCCTCGTCAGGCATAAGCATAGTTGAGCGTAGCATCTTGTCTGTGAAATTTGTGTAATCAGCCAAAGTGGCAAATTGCAACAAATCCATAATTACTTCGATACGTGCACCCGCTTTCCACGCTTGTTCAGTCAAAACAATTTGATTCAAAAAATCTTCAAGCGCCGAACTGATTGGCTGAATATGAGTGGCGTAGAATGCGCGGTAATCAACTTCGTTATACTTTCCAGTCAATACATCAGGGTTGATGTTCAACTGCTCGTAGATCATCTGCTTAATATCACCAAGAACTGCGCTATCTGGCTTCACACTGTTTGCATGTTCTGTACTAGCTTCATTTGTCAACGTAACAAACCCGCCGTATTTCTGCATTTGCTCGCGCATTAGCTGCAATCGTTCGGCCATTTTTTGCGCGACGTCTTCCCCCTCTGTCTGCGCATTCAACTTAGTGTTGATTTCGATTGCAGTCGTTGGTGTCGTTGATGACAATTTAGAAAGCGTCTTATCGTATTGATCCAGCAGAGTCGTTGGCACTTTCATCTTAAGGTATTGTGCCTCGAATTCTCTAAACCCAGCTTTTTCAGTGCGGCTAAACTCAATTGATGTCACCATCTTCTGCGTTTGCTTTACCTTAAACCATACGGAACCACGTGTTAACAATGATTTTGCAAATTCGTACAGCCATTCATTAGAGGTCTGGTTTTCGTTTGGTTTAACACTCAACATGTAATCCGTCGATAGTTCGTTAGGTACATCTGTCAACGAGAAGATTACTTTCGTGAACTCACGCGCGATAAACTCATTAGCGTTTCGAAATGCGTTAACGGAGCTGATTGTATCTTCGACGTTATAGTACAACAAATCGATACCGCCATTCTTGCCTTTAATGACAACGTCCGGTTCGTGATTTCTTCCGAAAAACTTATCAAAAATACCCACATGTTTCTCCTTTCTTCGCTTGATAGTTTAATTATACACTACCAGCCTTGCCACTCCTTATCATCTTCGTTGACGATAAGCCAATATGCGTTAAGCAGCGCCCAAGCTGGGTCGATTTTATCGACTGCTTTAGCTTTATTCCAATACACGTTACCAGCACCATCAATCTTCACTCGGATGTTACCGAGTGCCCAAGCCATCAGCTCTTCGTTAATTGAAGCGTTTCCAGCATCTACCAACGCCTTTATATTTTTGGCTGGCTCTGACGTCTGCATCACGTTAACGCGCACTGTATGCATCATCTCGTCGCCAAATTCACGCTTTATGTTATTGCGCAACTGTCTGCTGTAATAGGCATCAGAAGCGAACCCTGCAGGGATTAAGTTATTGCTGTAAATATACTCAACCATATAGTCAAACACGAAATCTTGGTCGATTGTTGGTGTATCAACGATTGTCAGCTCGTTATTATCTGCGAAACGCGTGTAAATAGCTTTCTTGTCACGTGGTGCATTATCAAACGTGTCTTTGGGAATGAAACTGTGCGTCTTAACTGTAAACCCAATACCAGACTTTTGGACAAATGCCAACGAAGACAAATCGTTGACTGACGCCATATCGAAACCAACATATACTTCATTATCATCTGGTTCTAGCGTTAGATCATATGCTTTTTTTACGTTGTCAGCCGTGAAGTATGCGTTGTACTCCTGTTGCGGAAGATTGAAAGACTTCGACAAAATTTCAGCCTGTGCAGCTGGATTTCCTTTTGCACTCATCAATTGCTGATATAAGATTGACGGGTCTGAAATATCTTTGATGAAAGGTGCCGCCTTTTCGTACATATCGATATTATGCACTTCTTCAATATCATCGAGTTTGTATATTAGCGGGAACGAGGTCCAGTCTTCTTGTTCTCCGTGCAGAATGCGCTCGAATCTGTCGTAATAAACATCGAATACATTATCACGCGTCGTTCCATTCGTAGAGATGTAGATTGATACAAAACCGGTTGAGTTAACACGCTTAGGAAGCGATGATTTACGAACGTTTTGAATGGCATCGATACGGTATGCGTGAAATTCATCAAAAATAGCCGCACGTAGATTTGTTCCATCTACGCTGTCATTATCCATCGAACGAATTGCTAACTTTGATGTCGTTGGCTCGTATAGTATTTCGTTACGGTTAGTCCTTAGCATCTTAGCTTTACGTAGTTTATCAAGCTTGCTGTGCTCGTCCTTAATCATTGCAGAAGACGCCGTGAATAACTCGTGAGCTTGCTCTTTGGTGTTTGCAAACACCATAATGTCATTTCCCTTGGCAGAACCTACAATCATAAGCGCCAAAGAAAGCGCAGCAAGTAGCGTTGTCTTGCCCGAACCGGCTCCGATTAGTATCGGTAACTCGTTAATAACTGGAACGCCTTTTTTATTCTCATACCCAAACAACGACACCCAAAATTTCTGTTCTGTCAAAAGTTTGAAATTTGTGCCATCTCCGCCTTTTTGCAAGTATATGAAGTTCTCGATAAAGTTGATTAGTTTATCTACGTACGTTTGATTGAATGAAAAATTATCTTCATAGTACGGCATACGCTTCATTGCCAGCGCTATTTCTTTTGAGTGTGGTTTGTTTTTAAGTAGTTGTTCATATTCTTTGTAGTATTTATTCATGGCATACCCCCTTATTTAATTATACGAAAAAAAGCGCCAACTCTGGCGCTTTTTTATGCATCGATTATCCCATATTTAGAATATTTTTTATAGGTATCAGTGTGCTGTGATAAATCAAAACTAATCCCTTCTACGGATACGTTTTTGTACTTCTATCATTAACACCGCGTTTTGATTTGGAAGCCTTACTTAATGTTCCGTTTCGATTTTTCCTGTTTTTCGAAAATTAAATTGATCTGATGGTTCATGTTTTTCAATCACAGTTACACGGGCTTTCCGTCTTTTCACCCTTGGCGGTTGTTGGTTAGTTAAACATTTGCACTTCTTCAATCTTTTTTAAAACTGCGTTTCGGAAGTACAGCACCGTAACGCTTTCGTTAATCGCTTGGTGGTCTACCATCTCAAAACCGCTAATTCGGCATGAGTTAATTAGGTTTGCCAATGTGCAGTTGTGTTCAAATCCATTTTGCAGTACAAATCGTGTCATGAGTATGTCCTCTTTTCTTATGTGTTCGTTAATACATTTATTATATTAACAGTAGTTAGTTTATAATGCAAGCGTTTTGCTCAAAATAAAAAGCCGGCACATATCGAACCGGCTTGATAATTATGATTTGAGAAAGGTTTCCCTTTTTGTTTTTTTGATATGTATGCCGGATAAACCGGCTTAGTTTATAGATATTTCTTTAACGGTTCTAGCAATTTCAAAACGTCTTCGCCTGAATAGATTAGAACTTCGTCAACGCTATCTATTACCGACTGAATATCTGACTTGAAATCGTTCGATTTAGCTGTGTGAATTTGCTCTACACGGCTTTCTTGTTCGATGCGGTACTTCTCTTCCAACACAAGCGCTACCACGCGCTTTTCTAGCTTGTTAGAAGGGTTTCCTTTAGCTGTCCAGTATTCTTCGTTAGATAGCTCGCTGGGCGCATTGAAAGTAGGTTGTTCATAGTTGTTAGAGATTTCATCAATAAGAGCTTGTGCCTTTTCCAAACGCTCACCCTTGACTTCTGCTAAGTACGGCTTAATCTCGCCATCAAATTCAGCAACGACATCATTCGCAAGTTCTTCAATACTATCAATCTCTGGATAATTGGTAGATAGAAACTCTTTGAATTGGTTAATCGCTTCTTTTCGCGCATCCTTGGCTTGCTTTGCGAACTTTTGCGCAGTACTACGCTTTTTCTTGGCGATTTGAAGTTCCGCATTACTTGATACATCGAACGCTTGCATGTCGTTCAAGTATGCAATTACATCGTCGGCTCCAATAATCGCGTTATCGCTATACGTTAGTTGTGGTAGTGCTTCCTGCATCTTCAATATCTCCTGTAACTTCTTCTGGCGTGATGTCACGCGGTTCTTCGTCAACTTGTACGGCTTCTTGTACCTTGCTATTCATTGCTACTTTTGGAACGAATTTAAGCAGCGACTTGATGACTGTCTTCTTTGCCATTGCGTCGAAATTAGTCGTCCAAGGCCCGTTTTCTGGTTTACCGTATTTGTTTGTCGCGCCTTTTCCATTGTAGGTTTGACTATGCTCGATTGCAAACTTTTCCATTCGTTCGACAGACCAGTATTCTTCGAATTGCTCACCAGTTGCGACCTCTGTATACATCGCCAAGTAACCGACTACTTTAGCGTTTTCGTCGCTGTATGGATCATACCCGCTTTCGTACGTCAACTTGCCTGTAATTCGGTCGAACTTCGGGTTATCGCCTTCGTAAATCTCGACTGCACGGATATTCTTAATCTCGCCGGTATTCAATGCAAGTCGCATCAAACCTTTATATCCAATTTGCGTCTGTAATTGAACGTCTCCGTCAACCCAACGACCGTTTTCGTCCTTACGCTTCTTCGCATACGGGATAAGGTATGCTTCTTCAATTCCAGGGACCAGTGACAAACCAAGCGCTGCTACTTTCATCGCTTCGTTCATGATTTGGGCTGTGCCGACTTTGGCAACTAACTCGTTGTTATTGATTAGCGTTTGAACTCCAACCAAGAACTCCGGCGCCTTATCACCGATAATTTCCTTAAATTTGTTTTGGATAGCGGGTGAGCTGAATTGCTTAGATACTTGCTGTGGTGTCATTATCAATCTCCTTTAATCTGTGGTCGATCATGTTTTTTAAGTCGATTAGTTCACCGAAATCTGCTTCCTTGTATACGAAAGCTTTCGCGTGCGACTTGATTACACTGCGATCTTGCTTTTCTCGAAATTCTTTGTCTTTAGCGCGGCGTTCTCGCATATATTCGCGCATGTATTCGTTTCTGTCCATATCATAACGGGCTTGCAGTCTTTTCACCCTTGGCTGTTTTAGTATGTAAATGCGTCCAAAATCTTTTCCCAATATTCAGGTTCTACAACTTCTGAAATATCTTCGCCAAGTTCCAAAATAAGTTGTTGTGCATAAATCATCTTATTCCAATCTTCTTTCGGCATTTCAATCTTAATCATTTCATCCATCATTATTCACCACTTTCCATAAACTCATCAACGATTTGTTCTGCTGTCATATCACGCCGCATTGCGTTCTTTGAATTTGCAAACTTAATTAAAATATCGCTAACTTGTCCATCTGTGTATAAACCTGTACCAATAAGCGTATACCTATCGGGCTTAACTCCTGCAATTGCCATTAGCCATCCTCGCTTATTTCTTCAAGCATTTCCTTAACGACCAACAAAGCGGCCTTAGCAATATCGCTAGCCTCTTTCGTAGATGCCTGATTGCAATCTTTGTTTTTATAGTAGATCCACCAAATATCATTAATCATGCTCATTACAGCTTCCGTCACTTCACGCAACTTTGTGTTACTTTCATTGTCATGGTTTGTCTCACCAACTGGTGATGTGTTCTTCATAAGCACCGCAGCCATATCTTGTCCGCTCACTTCTGTTGTGATTTTCATTATTCTTCTACCTTCACCTTTCGTGCCGTTAGAGATACGTCCAAATTTGAAACATCAGCAATAATCTTGTCTGCTTCCTCTTCTGTAAACATTCCCGCAAGGTCAGTGTATATCGTCATTCCGAACTTGTTATTACCAATTGAAGTTAAGTAAAGATCATTACCGCCGGCGCTAAAAACATCAACAAGCCTGATACGAAATTTCGATTCATTCTTTGGCGCAAACTCAACGTTTCCCAACAACCATTCAGCAACCGTGTTTAACGCTGATGTTTCGCTGTTAAAATTAAATTGATAAGCGTGGTAACTCCAAGAATCATCATCTAGTATGTTATTAAGTAAGTCATACACATCAATCGTTTCTAGGTTTGATTTCATACGCTCTAACCAAGCAATTGAGTCAGCCGGCAACTCAATCACACGCTTATCTGGTGCATCTGGCAAATCAGCAACATTATATTTTTGCAATAAAAACGACCCACCAGCGTCGATTTGTTCATCCGCTGTAATGTAATCAGCGTTGTCAGGTACATCGATAATCTTCTTAACCATTACTTATCCTCCACTTTAACTAACGATGCAAACCACGCAACGCCAATTAATAACACTCCGATTAACTTTGAAACAACAAATATCGTCAAATCACGCGTGTCAGCGCCAACTAAGAAGATTCCCGCAGCCGCAAGCAACGTGACTAGAAACCACTTTATCAAATTAAACATGTAAACCTCCATACGTCATCGTAACGATAATCAGAATAATGATTAGAAATGCAATAATGATTTCTAGCGTAGTATTTATGCCGCTTTTGATATTATTGTTTTTTCTAATCTCGTCAATCTGTTTTTGCAAGTGTTTGTGAACTGAATTGTCAACTACGGTATGTGTTTGAAATTGTTCATTTGCGCTTGCGATTTGGTTATCTAATGAACGAACATCTAACGCATTGTTATGTTGTTCGATTTCTGAATCGACTCCGTTAAAACTCGAATCAATGCGCTTGTTATTTAAAATATACTTGCGAACCTTGCGTGAAACGGCTTCGCTTGTTTGGTAGTTATCATTTCGCAAAATACGACCTAATGTGTTGCGTCCGATTCCAATAAATTGCGCCATGTCGTCAATTGAAAGCGCCTTGCGCTTCTTGATTTCCAAAAGTTCGTCCTTAATGTTTTCCATTTTTATTTCTCCTATTGGTTTGTTCCTTGCTACAAGTTATATAATACACTAATTACAGTTAAAGTCAACTAAAAACCCAGGCTTTTTTGCCCGGGTTTAAAACTAGTTAGCGAATGCTGCCTTTAACCATACTGATTCACCATTCATTTCTACTTCGATAGACGATCCAACGCGTTGCAATACCTTGTACCTGCCATTCAAAACAAAGTATTCTGGAACTCCGTTGTTGCCAAGGCCGTTTTGGTTCGCCAATGGATTACCATGACGGTCGGTCAACGTTACTGATACAGCCGGCATATCGTTGTGATAATCTGCTACTGGAATAGCCATATCATTGTTTCGAACGTACACACCACCGAACTCATATTGCCAGCTATCTAGATAGAATACACCATTAAACTCTGCCGAGTCAGCTTGTGTATTGGCATCCAAGATTTCAACATTCTTCTTTGATACCCAAGAATAGATGCCATCAAGCAATACACGGTCGCCATCTACTTCAAGCACCTTGTGTGGCTCACCCTTAACATAGTCAGGAATAGCTTCACCAGTTGCGTAATGAGTAGCACTGAAGTTTACCTTAACCGTCATACCAGGCGCGATGTCTGCCTTTGGTGTATTATCAGCTTCCTTACCGGCATCGATTGCTGGTGTGTCCGTGTTTGGCTTGCTAGGATTACCGTTCTTGTATCCATTATCAGTAACACCGCTCAAGTCAACGTTACCGTCCAAACCACCGGCAACATAAGTTGATGTGAATTGAAACAGTCCAACGTTATCAAACGATGGGAAGTAGTTGTAATTAGGCTCTGGCGTAACTTCATAGTTTGGATATTCAGCAAGCCAAAGCTCGTATGAATTAGCGATACGTTGCAAGTCTGTTGAGGATTGCAAGTAGTTCTTGTACCCATAAACCATTGGCGTATAACCAGCGTCCTTGATACGTTGCAAGGCATGCATAATTACATCTGTATTCTGTCCGCCGCTCTCAACGTCAAGAGCGACAATTGACCCCTTTGGCGTTTGAATTTTTGGCAAGAAGTAGTCCAATACCTTATCAGCCGTCGCATAATCAGTGATATCTTGCCACCACATATACGTGTGAGCGCGCTTGCCCTGAGCGATTACGTATTGTACTTGTGTTGCGTACGTTGATTGGTCGTAGATATACCCGTGATACCCACCAATTTGAGCGATGGCAAACTTATCATGGCTATATCCAAACTTACCTTGTGCTCCTTGGTAGATTGACAAATCAACGCCATAATCACCCTTAGCTGCATAAGCTGAAGGAGCTGTGAAACTGATTGCCAATAGTGCAGCTACCGCCGTCTTCATAATCTTATTCTTCATTATTTGAAAGCCTCCATGATTTCGCGCGAAAGTTCTTCTCGACTGTCTCCGCCAATATTGGCTTCGATTTGCTCCATTCGCTTAACCGTTATTGGGTCTAGTTGGTCCGGATAACGCTTCTCGAACAAAGCAAGCGCCGCCTTAAAGTCGAATGGCTTCTCAATGATTTCTTCTTGATATGGAACCATTTCGCCGGCTTCATTCACACGTGATGTCTTCTTGATTGAAACAACATGTAATTCAGTTACGAAGCGAATAAACTCCTTTAGAACTGGGTCTGAAACCTGTTTCTTAGCTCGTCCCATGCGATAAACCTCCTTTTTTCGTACATTTTTTAGCCTAAATGTATTTTAACATACAAAAAAACAAGCAACTTAATGCTTGTTTGCTCGTCTTTGATTAGCGATGTGGGCTTTTGCCAGTCTCAAGCCGGTTAAGCTGTCCATGCTTAGCGCTTCTGTGAATGAAACGCCGATTGATAGCAGTGTATCAATCAGTTCATAGACGCGATAACCGAGTTCGATGTCTTTTTCTTCAACATAATCGGCTGGCAGTTCTTCTTCTTCTGAATCTCTACGTTTATCCACGTTGCTTTCGAAACATAGCACGCAAGATTTCTCCCAGCGTAACTTCTTCTTGATCTTCAAACTTATCAGCGAACTTAGCACGCGTCTTTTCGTTTTGTACAATCTTTGCGCCGTCAGTTTCGTAGTACATCCAAGATAGCAACTCAACAATGTTCTCGTGCCATTGCAGAGCGCCCATTCGTTCGTTGGCTTCTGCAGCTAAGTCGGCGTCCTTCTCGTTTTCAGAATCAACTAGCGTTTGCCAGATGAAACCGATTTGTTCTGACAAATCTTCTCCTGTTGCGTCGCGGTATTCCTTTTCAACCAGAAGCGTTCGGTTGAACTTCCAATCGGTATCTACCGTTTCAATTTCCATCGTGTCCTTGTTAAGCTTCTTCTCTGTCAATTTAAAGCGC
>UMHT01016341.1_pt1 | contig 18902 bp, 11 predicted proteins | sample 1965601 | NCBI WGS metagenome assembly UMHT01 (sample SAMEA4836105, study PRJEB28245) | human gut metagenome | biome: gut microbiome; material: fecal sample | place: Denmark | collected 2008 | reverse complement strand
TTGAAACTGTATAATCATAAGAATCTACGGCTTGCTGAGCTCTGATAGTCAATCCTTTTATGGGGGTTAACTCTTCGTATAAATTGATATTAGCCGTTACATTACGTCTTTGTACATCGCGATTTTGATTGATGTATTCAACAGTTGGCTTTTGAGAATAGTGCAGATACATGGCCTTTTCTCCCCATTGTATATTGCCATTCTCATCAAAGGTATAATAATAGGGTGAATCATATGGTAAGGTTATACGGGCAAAATAGGCAGGATTGGTACCATAGATGGCATCTGCTTGAATTTCATTATTCTGCTCATACTGAGAGAAACCTAAATTGGATTGCATACCAACTTTTAACCATTTCTTAATTCGTGCATCGAAATTGAATCGGAGGGATTCACGACGGATTCCTGACTGGTCAATGATACCTTCCTGATCATGATGGTTTACTGATAAATAATATGATGTATTTGAACCACCACCACGTACGCTTGCATCTAATGTATAAGTAGGAGCGTGTCCGTCAAATATCTCATTACGCCAATTCGTATCAATACCATATTTATAGGCGGCATCATATGCAGCTTGTGATACCGGCTGGCCGATCATCTCGCGGAATTTGATGTATTGGTCAGAGTTCATCATATCAACTTTGTCTGTTACCATATTTGAAAAGCCGACTTGTGCGCGTAATGTTACAGTTGCCTTCTCTTCAAATTTACCTTTTTTACTGGTAATGACGATAACGCCGTTGGCAGCACGTGAACCATAGATTGCTGTTGAAGCAGCGTCTTTCAGAACCGTGATGTTTTCAATATCTCCTGGGTTGAGAGAGTTGAATACACTGGATGAAATCGGTGCGCCGTCCAATATGAACAAGGGGGTAGTACCGGCATTGATTGAGTTAACACCACGCAAACGAATAGATGCTACTGCCGTAGGGTCACCAGAACTAGATAAAACAGACAAACCTGAAACTTGACCAGCCAATGCATCAGTAAAATTCGTTGTAGGAGATTTTTCTAAAGTCTGATTATTTACAGTTCCAACCGATCCTACTACCGATCCAAGCTTCTTACCTGTACCATAACCTACAATTACAACTTCATCGAGCAATTCTGTATTAGGCTTTAAAATAACCTTTAAATTCGGAGCTATTGCAACTCTTTGTTCTTCCATACCAATGTAGGAAATTACCAAAGTCTTCGCGGAACTCCGCACCCCGTTTCCAGCCTGCTGGAAGGGGATGTTATGCACGGAAACGCAGGAACTGGAGATTGTCACTGCGTCAGAAGTGCATCTGACGAGGGGTAGAAATAGTTGGAAGTACCTGTTTGCTACCGTTTCCATTAGGGTAAACAATGTTTTTAACAAAGACAAACGGACAACCCTGCATATTTTTTGCCTAAAAAGATACATCGTAAACATATTAGTTGTAAATTTGTTACTTGTATAAAACTTGATTGCAATGAAAAAGATTTTTATTACATGCATGGCTGTAGCCATGACGTTTCTGGCAGGACAGAAAGCTGCCGCCTGTACCGGCATTACACTGACGGCTAAGGACAGTGCGCGAATAGTGGCCCGCACCATCGAATGGGGCGGAAGTGAACTGAACAGCCAGTACGTGATTGTCCCCCGCGGATATGTGCAGCATTCATACGTGCCGGGCTATACGCTGGACGGCATGAAGATGGTGGCCCGTTATGGTTATGTAGGGCTTTCTGTCGAGCAGAAGGAATTTGTGGTTGAAGGGCTCAACGAAGCCGGATTGTCTGCCGGCTTGTTCTATTTCCCTGGCTATGGACAGTATGAGGCTTATAATAAGACCCAAAAGCAGCAGAGTGTGACCGACCTCCAGCTCGTTTCGTGGATATTGGGCAGCTGCGCCAACGTGGAGCAGGTGAAGGAGGCTGTGGCCAAGGCACATGTCATCGCGATAGATCCGCGTGCTTCGACCGTTCACTGGAGGTTTGCTGATGCTTCGGGGCGGCAGATTGTGCTGGAAATCATCGGCGGAAAGCCCTGTTTCTACGAAAACAAACTGGGTGTGCTGACCAATTCGCCGGGCTTCGAATGGCAGATGACCAATCTGAACAACTACGTCAATCTGTATGCGGGTACGGCTGAGGCCAAGAAGATGGGCGATGTGCAGATTGCCTCTTTCGGAGCAGGCAGCGGTTTTCTGGGCATCCCCGGCGATGTCACTCCGCCGTCGCGATTCGTCCGTGCCGCCTTCTATCAAACTACGGCTCCGATACAAGACACGGCAGAAGATGCCGTCCGCCAAGGGTTCCAGATCTTGAATAATTTCGATATTCCCATTGGTGTAGAGTTTGCCGACGGCAAGATCCCAGCTGATATTCCCAGCGCTACACAATGGACCACCGCTACCGACATCACAAACAGGGTCATCTATTATCGTACGATGTACAACAGCGCCATCCGCCGCATCGACCTGTCCAAGATAGATTTCGCACGGATTTCCTATCGGGCCACTCCGCTTGACCAGGAAAAGAAACAGCCTTTTGTGCCTGTTGACATTCAATAGATATTCGACGCCGGAGTTGGATGCTTCCGATTGAAGAACTTTCCTTTTTCTTTGCCCAGTTTAAACCGTCGGTTTAAGCTGGGCAAAGTTGTGTTTTAAGCCGGGCAAAGCAATGCTTTAGGCTGGGCAAAGCGATGCTTTTCCCTGGAGAATGCAAAGCTTTACGAAGGGCAATGCAAAGCTTTGCAAGTGACGATGCAAAGCATTGCCTGAAGAAAATGGAATATTCCCCTTTAATACTGGATTCTCCTTCCCTGCTGAACATCTATTTGGGAGGCGTCAGCCGTCTCCTCCGAACGCCCGAGCCGAAACGCTCCTGATGCATCTCCAAATCGTGTACGATGGTGCGGTCCATGATATTGGCATAAATTTGGGTTGTTTTCACACTTTTGTGTCCCAACAGCTTCTGCACGGTCGTAATGTTTACACCATTATATATAAGGAGGGTGGCGTTGGTGTGGCGGGCCGTGTGGAAGGACACCCGCTTGTTCACCTGTGCCCGTTCGGCAAGTATCCTCAACTCCTTGTTGATGTTGGAATTGTCTTTCAACCGAAAGAATCCGTCCAAATTGCCTTCGTACTCCCCAAGAATGGCTACTGCCTTGCCGTTGAACAACAAATGGAGTGGCAAGTGTACTTCCGTCCCAGTCTTGACCGACTTATAGACAAGCCAAACCTCCGAGCGGCATTTTATGAGATTTTGCGAAGTCATCTGTACGAAATCAGAGTATCTGAGCCCGGCATAGCAGCAAAACAGGAAGGCATCCAAGGTCCTTTTCTGCGGCCTCGAACATCCGCATTGCCGCAACCCCTCCAATCGTTCCAGCTCCTCCGGTGTCAGATGGGTATGCGAGTTCTCCACCGTCTTAATCTTATATTTTCGGAAGGCATATTTCCGTTCCTCCATAAAATCCTTGTTGATGGCCATGTTGACGTATCGCTTCAAATGCTTCATGTGCTTGGCGATGGTATTGATGTGGTAGCCCTTCCTGCGGAGATGCTGTTCGAAGGCACAGACAAAGTCAAAAGTCACTTCGGAAAACTCCACTTCCGCCTTGAAAGCCTTCAGCAGTGCGAGGGTCGTCAGATGATTTCTGCGGGAACTTTCCTTCAGATTTGCTTGTGAGACTTCCCGTTCATAGAATGTCAGGAAAGACCGTACGTTTTCTTTCGTCCGCATGGCATCCCTTATAATCTCCAGTGTTATGGGCTTGCCTTGTTGCCAGAGGTCCAGCTCCACTTTCTCAATTCTTGCGATGCATTCGTGCAGCCACCAGTTGAGTGCTCCACTGTTGGGGTGGTTCTTTACCAGCTGTCTTTTACGGTCCCATTGTTCCGGCTTCAGATACACTTTCGTGGAGAAATACTTTTTCCGTTGGTTCAGATAAGCCTCAATTTGTACCAGTGCTGTACCCTTCCCATTGAGGCTCTTTTTTCGGTTATAAACCAGGTTGTAAACTATTTTATCCATTTTGTTAAAGTAATTAGGGCAATTGTCATCAGGCTGCCAATCCATCCTTTGAAGCAACCCTCCAAAGGACGTATGGTACTCGTTAAATAGACGTTTTCTCCCCCTTTTTTTCCTTTTTCGGAGTGTCTTTTCGTAGAAAACATGTTTTCCGATATTGTTATTTGAAACAAAAACGCCCTCCGTTTTTAACGTTTTTGCATAAAATTCATATATTTATTTGGAAAGTGTGCTAAATTTCAGGCTACATATTGACACCTCAAAAGGATGCATATAGGCTCAACTATGCATCAAAAGCTGTTATTAAGCATAAAAAAACGACATCAAATAACAATTTGACAGATTTTACAGCTTTTCTTGATAAAACAATTGCGCATTTCATATTTATTAATATATTTGCATTTTGTTAGAGTAAAGAAACAATTAATGTAAAGTTAAACTTTAAGAGAGAATTTATGAAAAGAAAATTAATGCTGTTATTGGCCTGCCTCTTTGTAGGAATAGGCTTAGTAACTGCCCAGACTCGGACCGTCACAGGTGTTGTGATTTCCGAAGAAGACGGGCAGCCAGTTATTGGAGCGTCAGTAAGAGTTGAAAACACTCAGCTGGGTGCTATTACTGATGTGGATGGTAAGTTCCAAATTGCGAACGTACCAAGTTCCGCGAAGACTTTGGTAGTTTCTTACATCGGTATGCAGACGGTTGAAGTGCCTGTAAAACCCAGTGTGAAAGTCTTTTTGAAGTCGAATACTGAGCTGCTGGATGAGGTGATGGTCGTGGCTTATGGTACAGCCAAAAAATCTGCCTTTACAGGTTCGGCTACCGTTGTAGGCTCGGATGAAATCGGTAAGATACAGAGCTCTAACGTGGCCAATGCCTTGACTGGTAAAGTGGCAGGTGTGCAGTTGAATACGTCTTCCGGTCAGCCGGGCGCAACTACTCCTTCTATCCGTGTACGTGGTATCAGCTCTATCAATGCCGGCAGTGATCCGTTGATTATTCTGGATGGTGCTCCTTATGATGGTGACTTGAATAATATCAGCTCTCAGGATATTGAGTCTATGACTGTGCTGAAGGATGCCGCATCCAATGCTTTGTATGGTGCGCGTGGTGCCAACGGTGTGATTATCATTACTACAAAGAAGGGTGCTGCTGGCCAGGCTCGTGTAACAGTCGATGCCAAGTGGGGATCCAATTCGCGTGCTACCCAAGATTATAATTTCATCAAGAGCCCGGCTCAATACTATGAAATGTATTACGGGGCATTAAGCAGCTATTTTACTCAGTTGACAGACGACAAGGGTAATCTGGTTTATCCTAATCCTCAGGCTGTCTATGAACAGACTAATGCTGCTATGACAGGTTCCGGTAGTTATGGTTTGGGATATAATGTATACAGTGTTCCCTCGGGACAGTATCTGATTGGTACGAATGGAAAACTGAACCCCAATGCAACTTTGGGAAATGTAGTCGAATATAACGGAATGCAATATATGCTTCGTCCCGACAACTGGTTGGATGAGGCCTATAGCAACGGTTTGCGTCAGGAATATAATGTCAGTGTTTCGGGTGGTACAGACAAATCGTCTTTCTATGCTTCTGTAAGTTATTTGAATAACGAAGGTATTACTGTAAATTCAGACTATGAACGTCTGACTGGTCGTTTGAAAGCTGATTATCAAGTGAAGGAATGGTTGAAGTTTGGTGCAAACATGTCGTATACTCACTTTGATGCCAATTCTTTGGGAGAAGATGGTTCTTCTAATTCTTCTGGAAACATTTTCGCTTATGCTACCCGTATCGCTCCTATTTATCCGTTGTACATCCGTGACGGTCAGGGCAATATTATGACTGACAAAAACGGTATCACAATGTACGATTTCGGTAATAAGGATAATGCAGGTCTGAGCCGTCCGTTCTTGAGCGGTGGTAACGCTTTCGCTGCCAATCTTTTGGATACCAATAATGCTGAAGGCAATGTGATGACTGCTACCGGTTTTGCAGAAGTTCGTTTCCTGAAAGACTTTAAATTTACGTGGACAAGTGGTGTGGCAATTGATGAAACACGTACCAATGGTTTCACCAATCCTTATTATGGACAATATGCAACTTCTAATGGTATTGCCAGCAAGTATCACACTCGTAATTTGGCATACAATCACCAGCAGTTGTTGAACTGGAAGCGTTCATTCGGTGCTAATAACTTTGAAGTGATGCTGGGTCATGAATACTACCGTTATAAATATTATTATTTGTATGCCAGCAAATCCAATGTGTTCGATCCGAACAATATTGAATTGAGCGGTGCCATTACAGAAAACGGCAGCAATTCATATACTACCGATTATAACACTGAAGGTTATTTCGGCCGTGTACAATATGACTTTGCTGAAAAGTACTTCCTTTCTGGTTCTTACCGTCGTGATGCTTCTTCACGTTTCCATCCTGATAACCGCTGGGGTAACTTCTGGTCGGCAGGTGCTGCCTGGATTATCTCCAAGGAAGACTTCTTCGATGTAGACTGGGTGGATATGTTGAAGATTAAGGCATCATATGGTTCTCAGGGTAACGATAATATCGGTGACTACCGCTATATCAATACTTATAATATAGTTAATTCGGCCGGTAATCCTGCTGCTATACCTAATACAATGGGTAATAAGGATATTACTTGGGAAACAAACGGTAACTTCAATGCCGGTTTCGACTTCGAACTGTTCAAGGGCCGTTTGACTGGTACTGTGGAATACTTCCTCCGCAAGACAACAGATATGTTGTTCTCATTCCCGCTGCCGCCGACATTCGGATATACTTCCTATTATGCCAATGTAGGTGACATGCAGAATATGGGTATTGAGGCTGAACTTAACGGTTCTATCATCAAGACCAATGATTTCACTTGGGATCTGGGCTTGAACTTGACTCATTACAAGAACAAGATTTCTTATCTGCCTGAGGAACGTAAAACAATGGTAGTAGATGGAGTACCGGGATACAGCAGCGGTAACTATTACTATGGTGAGGGTGAAGCTTTGTACACTTACCGTATCAAGAAGTATGCTGGTGTTGATCCGGAAACAGGTGAAGCTTTGTACTATAAGAATGTAACAGATGAAGCTGGAAATGTAGTGGGTACTGAGAAGACAGCCAAGTATGATGATGCAGATTATTATTTGTGTGGAACAGCTCTTCCCGACGTATATGGTGGTTTCAATACCTCGTTCACCTATAAGGGTTTTGACTTGTCGGCCGACTTCACCTATCAGATTGGAGGACAAATTTATGATGGCGACTATGCCAGCATGATGAGCAGTCCTACTACCAGCTCCAAAGGTTCCAATTTCCATGCCGACTTGCTGAATGCCTGGACACCGGAAAACAAGAACTCCAATATTCCTCGTTTCCAATTTGGTGATAATTATACAGCTGCAACATCGGATCGTTTCCTGACAAGTGCATCTTACCTGAGCTTGCAGAATATTAACTTCGGCTATACATTGCCTACCAGCTTGACTAGACGTGCACAGATTGAGAAAGTACGTGTTTATGTGACGGCTGATAATGTATGGATATGGTCCAAGAGACAAGGCCTTGATCCTCGTCAGAGCATTACAGGTTCTGTAACCAATGCATATTATGCTCCGATGCGTACAATCTCGGGAGGTATCACATTAACATTCTAATTTATTGATTACAAATAATATGAAAACAAATATATCTAAATTAATAGCGGGAGTTTGTCTCTTCTCATCCCTGGGCCTGACTACGGGATGTATTGAAGAAACGATTCCGACTAGTGTAGCGACAGAAGATCAAGTAACTTCTTCGGATATGGCTGCTGCAGCCATGCTTTGGGCGATGCCAGCCAGTTTGAATGTAGTAGGAGTAGTCAGCTCCAGTTACCATTGGGACTGGGGATATGGTTCTATTATGCACGTACGTGACGTGATGACTGGTGATATGCCTGTAATCAGCTCCGGTTACAACTGGTATACCAACTGGGAGGTTGCTGAAGCGCAAGGTGAAAGCTATGTATATCCTCAATTCATTTGGAACTATTATTGGCAGGCTGTTCTGACAACCAATAAATTGATTGCAGCTATTGATGCAGAAACTGCTTCATCAGCACAGTTGGGCTATTTGGCTGCCGCACATGCTTATCGTGCATTCTTCTATATGGATTTGGCCCGTATGTTCGAGTTCTTGCCCAGCGATAAGATACCTTCAGGTGTCAATGATGCAGGCAATGATGTGACTGGACTTACTGTACCTATTGTTAAAGAGACCATTACAGAAGAAGAAGCCAGAAATAATCCTCGTGTAAGCCGTGAAGTGATGGCTGAATTCATTTTGGGTGATTTGGATTTTGCAGAGCAGAATATCGGGAAACTGGAAGAAAGCTCAAAAACACTTCCTCATTTGGATGTTGTATACGGTTTGAAAGCCCGTTTGTACATGTGGTTGGAAGATTATCCAAAAGCTAAAGAATATGCCCGTAAGGCTATCAATGCTACGAGAGTAACACCTATGACTGAAGAACAATGTTTGAGTACCACCAAAGGTTTCAACGATCTTTCTTGCTGGATGTGGGGTTCCCAGATGGTTTCTGAAGACGATGTGGTTCAGACCGGTATTTTGAACTGGGCTTCCTGGATGTCCAACGAAACCTCTTTTGGTTATTCAGGTCAGGAACCTTTCTTGATGATTAGCAAGAGCATGTACGATCGTCTGAGCAATACAGACTTCCGTAAGAAGATGTGGAAGGCTCCTGAAGGCAGTATGCTTGATGGTCAGACAGAGTATCTGACTTCTGCTGCATTCGGTAATTTTGGTGACCGTTTGGCTGATTATGCTTCGGTAAAATTCCGTCCGGCCGAGGGTAACTGCGATGACTATACTACAGGTGCTGCAACTGCTTATCCTTTGATGCGTGTAGAGGAAATGTACTTTATTGAAGCTGAAGCTGCCGCTCATTCGAATGCTGAAGAAGGTAAGTCCTTGCTGACAAACTTCATGTTGAATAATCGTGATGAACAATATAAGATGACGGCTGCAAGTGCTGATGAGATTATTGAAGAAATTATCTTCCAGAAGCGTATTGAATTGTGGGGCGAAGGTTTGACTTTCTTCGATATCAAGCGTCTGAATATGCCTGTGACTCGTGGATATTCTGGTACTAATTATCAGGATGATGCCCGTTATAATACCACGACACGCCCGGCTTGGATGTCATTCTGTATTGTACAGACAGAGAAAAATAACAATGCTGCGCTTATCGGATTTGAGAATCCCGAAGTTGCAGATGAGTTGTATACTCCATGGGCAGGTAATTGATAGGACAATACGAATTAATTAAAGGAAAAATTTTATGAAATCGATAAATAAATTATTTGGAACATTTGCTGCAGTGTGCCTCCTGTTGGGAGGTGCAGCCTGCACAGACGAGGTGGAATATACGGGAGCCGAATTGCAAACTGCCAGTCAGCCTTATTTCCCGACCAATTTGGCTAGTCAGATTGATTTGACCTCGGATGCTACAAGCTTTACCGTACAGGTAAGTCGTATGGCCGCTGGCTCAGAACTTACGATTGATTTGGCTAAGTCGGGTGACGAAGACGCTTTGTTTACCGTACCGGCTACGGCAACTTTTGCTGCTGACGCTACAACTGCTGATATCACTATCAACTACGATCCGTCAAAGTTTGAGTTGGATGTTTATATGCCTTTGACATTGACTATTGCTACTGAAGGTGTAGACAATCCGTATTCGTCGAATACATATTCTTTTAAGGCAGGTATTCCTGCACCCTATAATTTGATCGGTGAGGTAAATTTCCGTGATGACATAGTAAACTCTCTTTATGGATTGGTACCGACTGTATATAATGTAGAGTTGTATGAGAATTCCGTAACTCCAGGCTTATATCGTATTCTGAATCCTTATAAGAACCATCCGTATGCTTCTGCGCAAACTTATGATAGCTCTAAAGACTATTATTTGACGATTGATGCAAGAGACCCGAATGGTGTTTATATGCCGGATGTACAGCCTTCAGGTTTGGCGTTGAATTCCTCTGAGGGTATGATTTATACTGCAAGTATGGCTGGTTACAATATTTCTAATGGAAGTAGCCTGGAAGCAGAAAAAGCTGCTGGAACTTGTGGTACATTGGTAGATGGTATTATCACTTTCCCCTATCGTAGCCTTTTGGGTGGCCTTCAGGATGGTGGAAATATATCTTTGTATTATGCTAACTCGAATGAGGCTTTTGCATTGTCTGTAGATCCCGAGATTGGTATTAAGGATTTCTCTGTGAACATGTCTTATGAAGGTAAACGTACAGACACTTATGGTAGAAATTATGCAATCGCTAATGTGGAGTTGGGAGCTGATGTAGAAAGCGCACAGATAGCTATTATTAAAGGATATCCGTCAAACGATGATGTAACCAAGATTCTGAATGGTGAGATTCCTTCGACTACAATCCGTTCTGACAGCGAGGTTGAGTTGGCGTGTGCTACAACAGGATTGCATTCAATTGTTGCAGTGTCTTATGGTATGAGTTCTTCTGAAACAGAAGCTACGGCGAAAGAGGTATATTCTATCAGTTTCCGATATGCGGTCGGCGAATCGATTCCTGTATCCTATTATGTAGGAGATTGGATTGTTTCCGGTATTCAATATGGAGTAGACGAGAATAATAAGCCTGTTACAGCACCTGTAACAATGTTAGCTACTATCACAGACAAGGGTAACGGTGTGTTGGGCGTTTCAGGTTTGGCTCCTTTTACACAAACTTACAATGATGAGATTAAGTTGGTTTATGAAACCGAAACCGGTAATGTAATTTTGGCACCTCAGCAATTGCCAGACTTGGAAGGCATGTCTATATTGGCCCTGCCAAGTAATTCGTCTACTGGATATGTGACTCAGCAAGAAACTTTATGGGGCGAAGCCAATGAATATGGTGAGCTCTCATTCTTCAATGCTCCTGAAAACGAAGGGGATTGGACCGACTTTATGATTATCGTAGCTACAGAACAAGGATTGTCTCCGCAGCTGATGTATAGCTTGAATTGGCAACGCTATGTACCTGAGACGGGAGGACAACGTGTCGTGACACGTTCAACCGAGACTTCTTTGAGTCTTTCTTTCCAGAATTATGTTAAGGAGTTTATGGCTCCTTTAGCACAGGCCAAATCTTCCTTGCCAATTATCAAATGTACTGATGGTACACCTGAATTTAAGGGTGAGGCTGTAAAGTTCTGAATATTTTAAGAACAAATAGATTTAGATTGGTTGGGAGCTGTGTCCGAATGGGACACAGCTCCTTTTTTATATCTTATTCTTATATCTTTCTAGTTTGCAGAGCTCGCTTTTTCTCATAAATCAGTATCTTTGTCACCGTAATTCATCTATAAGAAACGAACAATGGCAATGAAAGAATTTGTAATTTCCGAAGCGCAGGTAGAGACTGCGGTGCTGGTGGGACTCATTACGAAGACGCAGGACGAGCGCAAAACGAATGAGTACCTGGACGAACTGGCTTTTCTGGCTGAGACAGCCGGAGCGGAAGTAGTGAAACGGTTTACACAGAAATTGGATCAGGCTAACTCGGTGACGTATGTCGGAAAGGGAAAGCTGGACGAAATCAAGCAATATATCAAGGACGAAGAGGAGGCGGAGCGGGAAATCGGTATGGTTATCTTCGATGACGAACTGTCGGCCAAGCAGATCCGCAACATCGAGGCGGAGCTGAAGGTGAAGATTCTGGACCGTACGTCGCTCATCCTCGACATCTTCGCCATGCGTGCACAGACGGCCAATGCCAAGACGCAGGTTGAGCTGGCACAATATAAGTACATGCTGCCGCGTCTGCAACGACTCTGGACGCACTTGGAACGTCAGGGAGGTGGTTCCGGTGCCGGTGGTGGTAAGGGTTCGGTAGGTCTTCGTGGTCCGGGTGAAACCCAGCTCGAAATGGACCGCCGTATCATCTTGAACCGTATGTCGCTGCTGAAGGAACGCCTGGCCGAGATTGACAAGCAGAAGGCTACGCAGCGCAAGAACCGCGGTCGTCTGATTCGCGTGGCTTTGGTAGGATATACCAACGTGGGCAAGTCTACGTTGATGAACCTGCTGGCCAAGAGTGAGGTGTTTGCCGAGAACAAGCTGTTTGCTACACTCGATACGACAGTACGCAAGGTGATTATCGACAACCTGCCCTTCCTGCTCAGCGATACGGTAGGTTTCATCCGCAAATTGCCTACCGACCTGGTGGACTCCTTCAAGTCGACGTTGGACGAGGTACGCGAAGCCGACCTGCTGTTGCATGTCGTGGATATCTCGCATCCCGACTTCGAGGAACAGATTGAGGTGGTGAACAAGACTTTGGCTGATATCGGTGCGGCAGGCAAACCCATGATTTTGGTATTCAACAAAATAGATGCCTATACGTATGTGAAGAAGGATGAGGACGACCTGACTCCGCGCACCAAGGAGAACCTGTCGCTGGAAGAGCTGATGAAGACGTGGATGGCGAAACTGGAGGATAACTGCATGTTCATTTCGGCCCGTGAGAAAATCAACATCGAGGAGATGAAAACAATGGTTTACCAGCGTGTGAAGGAACTGCATGTGCAGAAGTACCCGTATAACGACTTCCTTTATCAGACGTACGACGAGAGCGGAGAAGTGTAAGGGAAATGTTCGATGGTGCCTCTTGGGGGTACCGGACAGGAATCTCTATGAAACGTAGGTGGGCGGAGCTGCTCCAAGCTCTCGTCTGCCTGCGTTTCATGTGTTTATAAAAGAAACTTAGCAACTGTATCATGGAGAATTACAGAAACTTGACCGAAGATGAGATACTTCGGCTGAAGAGCCAGTCTTGCCTGGCCGACGATTGGGAGAAGGTTCGCGTGGCGGACGGTTTTTCGACAGAATTTGTGCATCATACCCGTTTCTCGGGTGAGGTGAAGTTGGGAGTCTTTCAGGGTGAGTTCATCTTGCCGGGAGGCATCTGCAAACATTCCGGTCTGCGGCATGTGACGTTGCACAACGTGACGGTGGGCGACAACTGCTGCATCGAGCATATCCAGAACTATATTGCCAACTATGAGATTGGACATGACACGTTCATCGAGAATGTGGACATCCTGCTGGTGGACGGTGTGTCAAGGTTCGGCAATGGGGTGGAGGTGTCTGTACTGAACGAAACGGGCGGGCGTGAAGTCGTAATTAATGACAAGCTGTCGGCCCACTTGGCCTATATTATGGCCCTCTACCGCCATCGTCCCGAACTGACTGCCCGCTTGAAGGAGATAGCGGACTATTATTCCGACAAACATGCTGCGGTGGTGGGCACCATCGGCAGTCATGTGACCATCCTGAATACGGGGTCGGTTCGGAATGTCCGTGTCGGCGACTATGCCTGCATCTCGGGCGCCTGCCGTCTGTCCAACGGCAGCATCAACAGCAACGAAGCGGCACCTGTGCGGGTAGGCGACGGAGTCATCTGCGACGACTTTATCCTTTCCAGCGGTTCGCATGTGGACGACGGTGCTATGCTGACGCGCTGCTTTGTGGGGCAGGCCTGCAAGCTGGGGCACAACTATTCGGCTTCGGACTCCCTGTTCTTCAGCAATTGCCAAGGCGAGAACGGTGAGGCGTGTGCCATCTTTGCCGGTCCTTTCACCGTGACGCACCACAAGTCGACGCTGCTCATTGCGGGCATGTTCTCGTTCATGAATGCCGGTTCGGGTTCCAACCAGAGCAACCACATGTACAAGCTGGGACCCATTCATCAAGGGACCCTGGAGCGCGGAGCCAAGACGACGTCCGACTCCTACATCCTCTGGCCGGCCCGGGTGGGAGCTTTTTCACTGGTGATGGGCCGGCATGTCAACCATTCGGACACGTCGAACCTGCCGTTCTCCTATCTGATAGAGCAGAACAACACAACCTATCTGGTGCCGGGCGTCAACCTGCGCAGCGTGGGGACCATCCGCGACGCGCAGAAGTGGCCCAAGCGCGACGGACGCACGGACCCCGACAAGCTGGACTTCATCAACTACAACCTGCTCAGCCCCTATACCGTGCAGAAGATGTTCAAGGGGCGCGAGACGCTGCTCAACCTGCGCCATGCCAGCGGCGAACTGTCCGACATCTACTCGTTCCACAGTGCCAAGATACGCAATTCGTCGTTGGTGAACGGCATCAGGTTCTACGAAATAGCCATCCACAAGTTCCTGGGCAATTCCGTCATCAAGCGCCTCGAAGGCATTGATTTCTGTACGGACGATGAAATCCGTGCCCGTCTGGTGCCGGACACTTCCATCGGCAGCGGCGAGTGGGTGGATATCTCGGGGCTGATAGCGCCCAAAAGTGAGGTGGACGCATTGACAGACGCGATAGAACAAGGCATGGTGAACAAGCTGAAGGAAATCAATGCGAAGTTCGAACGGATGCACCGCAATTATTATACCTACGAATGGACCTGGGCCTACGGGAAGTTGGAGGAGTTCTACGGCGTGAAGCCCGAAAACATGACCGCTGCCGACATCATCCGCATCGTGGAGAAGTGGAAGGAAGCCGTTATCGGCCTGGACCGCATGGTTTATGAAGATGCCAAGAAGGAATTCTCCCTGGCTTCCATGACGGGCTTCGGTGCCGACGGCTCGCGGCTGGAGAAGGAAATGGATTTCGAGCAGGTGCGCGGCGACTTCGAGAGTAATCCGTTTGTCACCGCCGTGCTGAAGCACATCGAGGTGAAGAGCGCGCTGGGCGACGAACTGATAGAGCGGATGAAGGAGGTGGGCAACTGATGCCTGCCTTCTCCTTCCTGATTCATTCTCCTTCCGTCTGCAGTTCGTTGTCGCGCAGACCTGCCTCGATGTCTGCCAGCACTTGGCGTATGTCGGTGAGGAGAGGGTGAAGCCTCGTCTTTGCAGTGGCAAATATGACTTGGGGATCAATGGACAGGTATTCATGTGAGATGATATTCCTCATTCCTATCACTTTCTTCCATGGGGTTGAAGGATAGCGTGAGAAGAGTTTTCCACAGGTACGGTCGTCCACTTGCTTTATGGTTTCTCCAATGCTTTGCAGGCACATGCAAGTAGAGTTGAACAGAACCATAGAGTCTTGGGATACTAAAAAATCATGATAAGTGTTGACTTTTCGTGTTGTCTCAAGGGTAAAGACAATTTGCCGTTCCACAAACTGAAGCATGTCAGTAATTTGGTCCTTAGATATAGATTGCATCGCGTTCAATGTTTTGACGGAACAGGCGGCGCATGTTCTCGTGTAGGGTTAGTAAATCAACTTTCAGATGGAACAGTTTCTCCAAGTCTTCTTTTATGTCTTGCAGGGTGAAATAGTCAATGGCTCGCGAAGGCTTCACGCACACGTCAATGTCGCTTTCCTCCGTCTGCTCTCCGCGGGCAACGGAGCCGAACAGGGCGAGCTGCTCGATGCCATACTTCTCGGCCGAGGTACGCTTGAATTCGCGCAAGATTTCGATTACTTCTTCTGTCGATTTCATAAAGACGTCTCCTTTCTCCGATACAAAGCTAATAAATTATTCCTAAAAACCTCCCTCCCCGTTGAAGAAAACGCTTTCGATTAAAGAAATATTTCGATAATACTTCTTACCTTTGCATCAATCAAGATTGAACAACCTTTTAAACAAATTGTAATTATGGCAACAACACCTCCGTTCAAGTATCAGCCCATGTTCGAGAAGGGCAAGGATACGACTGAGTATTATCTGCTTACCAAGGACTACGTGTCCGTAAGCGAGTTTGAAGGAAAACCCATCCTGAAGATCGAGAAGGAAGGATTGACCGCCATGGCCAACGCTGCCTTCCGCGACGTGTCGTTCATGCTGCGCCGCTCGCACAACGAGCAGGTGGCCAAGATTCTGAGCGACCCCGAAGCCAGTGACAACGACAAGTACGTGGCACTGACCTTCCTGCGCAATGCCGAAGTGGCCGCCAAGGGTCTGCTTCCCTTCTGCCAGGATACCGGTACGGCCATCATCCACGGTGAGAAAGGCCAGCAGGTATGGACGGGCTATTGCGACGAAGAGGCCCTGTCGCTGGGCGTGTACAAGACTTATACCGAGGAGAACCTGCGTTACTCGCAGAACGCTCCGCTCACCATGTACGAGGAGGTGAACACCAAGTGCAACCTGCCCGCACAGATTGATATCGAGGCTACCGAAGGCATGGAATACGAGTTCCTTTGCGTGACCAAGGGCGGCGGTTCGGCCAACAAGACTTACCTCTATCAGGAGACGAAAGCCATCCTGAACCCCGAAACACTGGTTCCGTTCCTCGTGGAGAAGATGAAAACGCTGGGTACGGCTGCTTGCCCTCCCTACCACATTGCCTTCGTCATCGGCGGTACGTCGGCCGAGAAGAACCTGCTGACCGTGAAGCTCGCTTCTACCCGCTTCTATGACAACCTGCCCACGACGGGTAATGAATATGGTCGTGCCTTCCGCGACATTGAGCTGGAGAAGAAGGTACTCGAAGAGGCTCACAACATCGGCCTCGGTGCACAGTTCGGCGGCAAGTACTACGCACACGACGTGCGCATCATCCGTCTGCCGCGCCACGGTGCTTCGTGCCCCGTCGGTCTGGGCGTATCGTGCTCGGCCGACCGCAACATCCGTTGCAAGATCAACAAGGACGGTATCTGGATTGAGAAGCTGGACAGCCATCCGGGCGAACTGATTCCGGCAGAACTGCGTCAGGCCGGTGAAGGCGATGCCGTGAAGATCAACCTGAACCAACCGATGGCCGACATCCTGAAGGAGCTGACCAAGTATCCGGTTGCCACGCGTCTAAGCCTGAACGGTACCATCATCGTAGGTCGCGACATTGCGCACGCCAAGCTGAAAGAGCGTCTGGACCGCGGCGAAGACCTGCCCCAGTACATCAAGGACCATCCCATCTACTACGCCGGTCCGGCCAAGACGCCGAAGGGCATGGCCTGCGGCTCGATGGGCCCCACGACAGCCGGCCGTATGGACCCGTACGTTGACCTGTTCCAGAGCCACGGAGGCAGCATGATCATGCTGGCCAAGGGTAACCGCAGCCAGGCCGTGACCGACGCCTGCAAGAAGCACGGCGGTTTCTACCTCGGCTCCATCGGTGGTCCTGCAGCCATCCTGGCCCAGAACAATATCAAGAGCATCGAGTGCGTGGAATATCCCGAACTGGGCATGGAAGCCATCTGGAAGATTGAAGTGGAAGACTTCCCCGCCTTCATCCTCGTGGACGACAAGGGTAACGACTTCTTCAAGCAACTGAAGCCCCGCTGCTGCAAGTAAGCGACGGCATTTGAGATAAGAAAAGGATGCATCCGGTTGTGGGTGCATCCTTTTTTTGTGTCTGGCGGAGAGGGGAAACGTTTGTTCTTGTTCGTCGAAGCTGGGGATGTCTTGCGTTTCCTTGGGGGAAACAGCAGTTCCCATATAGGGAAACGCTCGTTCCCATATAAGGAAACTGTCGTTCCCATACGCAGGAAACGCCCGTTTCCTGTGGAGGGAACAGGCGTTTCCAAGCTTTGGAAACAAGCGTTTCCTGCGGAGGGAACGGACGTAAGGCCGCAGGACGGTTGCCACCAAGTCGAATGCCGTCGTTTGGCAGGCAGGTGGGGTGGGGCGGTTACTTGATACGTACCTGATCCCACGACGGTGGCGTCACACCCAGCAGGTGGCGGACGAAGAAGTCATACCGCTTGTGTTCGCCGAAGTCCTCGCCCATCGTGTGGCGGGCACCGGGGATGACCACCAGGTCGAAGTCCTTGCCGGCCTTGATGAGGGCGTTGACTACCTGCATGGTCGAAGCCGGATCGACGTTGTCGTCCATCTCGCCTACGACCAGCATCAGGGGGCGAGTCAGCCGGTAAGCGTTGTCCACGTTGGAGCAGGCACTGTAGGACTCGTCCACGGGGTAGCCCATCCACAGCTCGTTCCACCAGATTTTGTCCATGCGGTTGTCGTGGCAGCCGCAGGCCGAGTAGGCAGCCTTGTAGAATTCTGGATGGAAAAGTACGGCTCCGGTGGATTCTTGTCCGCCGGCCGAACAGCCGAAGATGCCTACGCGGTCGATGTCCATGTAGGGATACTTCTCGGCGGCGGCCTTGATCCAGGCGATATGGTCGGGCAGGCCGGCATCCTTCAGGTTCTTGTAGCAGACCTCTTCGAATTCCTTGGAGCGGAAGGAGGTAGTCATGCCGTCCACCTGTACCACGATGAAGCCCAGTTCGGCCAGCGAGGTCATCCACCAGTTGTAGGGAGTAAAGGTTTTGGGTACGTATTGGTCACCCGGGCCGGAGTAGATGTACTCGATGACGGGGTATTTCTTGTTCGGGTCGAGATTGGTGGGGCGGTAGATGAGTCCCCACATATCGGTCTTTCCGTCGCGCCCCTTGGCCGTGAATACCTCGGGAGCTTTCCAGCCGTTCTGTACCAGTGCCGATATGTCGGCCTGCTCCAGCGTCATGCGTATGCTGCCGTCGGTCGCGTTGCGCAGAACGGCCACGGGTGCCTGGTCCACCTTGCTATATACATCGACTAGATATTGATGGTCGGACGAATACCAGGCCTTGTGCATTCCCTCTTCCGGAGTCAGGCAGGTCAGACCGGAGCCGTCGAAGCCGATGCGGTAGTAGTGGATGAGGTACGGGTCTTCGTCCTTGTTCATGCCGTTGGCCGAGAAGTAGATGGTCTCGTTCTGCTCGTCCACGTACTGCACCTCGCGTACGTACCATTCGCCGCGGGTAATCTGGTGGAGGGGCTTCCCTGTCGCGCGGTCGTACAGGTAGAGGTGGTTGTAGTTGTCGCGCTCGCTCGACCAGAGGATGCGCTTCCCGTCGC
>UMHT01036696.1_pt1 | contig 19296 bp, 10 predicted proteins | sample 1965601 | NCBI WGS metagenome assembly UMHT01 (sample SAMEA4836105, study PRJEB28245) | human gut metagenome | biome: gut microbiome; material: fecal sample | place: Denmark | collected 2008 | reverse complement strand
AATGAAAAAAGGGCGACAAGATAGAATCGCGGAGACGCTTACAAAAAGAAAAACGTGAAAGGATGGGTGAAGGGAACACCCTTCACCTATAAACTGCTTATAGATAGGATAATACAAGGAAAAGTGAAGGGTGAAGAGATTGTTCATTATAACTCTTCGCATACCCGCATTTCCATACCTTTATATACCACTACAATCTTGTGTAGTTGCGTGGAGCCAATAGCTTGTTTCACCGTGTCCGTGTCGGCATAGCGGTTGGCCTGGGCGATGGCTTCCTGACGCAATTCCTCCACACGGTTTTCAGAATCGCGATATTTGGCGTACTTCAACTCAACGATGTAGCTGTGCTTCATGTCAGAATATATGTCCAACATGGGACAGAGGAAAATATCGACATAACCCGCTTGTGTATCTTGCTCGGAGATAGGACGGTAGAAGCGGTTTTGCGCAGTCATGGCCAAGGTGAAGCCGTGAACGAAGAATTCGCCCTTTTGCTTGTCACGCTGGGATGCATAACGTTTCAGGCAGTCGGCAATGTAACCGAAATAGGCTTGCCAATTGCCATCATAGGCGAGCTGACTTGAAAGTTCGCTCTTTTCGTAGCTGCTGAAATTCAAGTCTGCGTCATTATAGGTATTCAGCAAATAAGTGTAGAGCTGCTCTTGAACCACCAGGTTCGGAATGGTTAGTTTGGTCTTGCCTTTATCTATTCCGCTAATGGTCAACATTCCGAAATAGTAGAGCAGGCTTATAAAATTGTCCGGATTGGTGATGTTGACGGCAGGGAAACCTTTCTTCAGTTCACCGGTGATATAGCCTTGACTCACTAAAGTTTGAATGACGGAAGCATCGTGTGCAAACTCCTTATCCTTTCGAATGAGCATACGCAGCTTTTCATAGTCGATACGTATATTATCTTCTATCATTTCTCGTGGTGCTTTGCCGTTATCTATGTAATTCTTCACGAAGTAGAGCACCATGTTGGAGTTGTACATGGTAGTTTCACCGTAACAATCCTGCGCGAAGCAATAATTGTCGTACCACGGTTTCATTATTTCCATCAGTTCGTCAACAGTATGGCGGAAAGGGCTGTTCGTTGAATAATAAGTCAGCATTTCGCGCACTTCTTCTTCGGTGAACCCCATCATTTGGTTAAATTGAGGGGTAAGTGAGTAGTTTGTGCCGATGTTGAAGCCACTCGTCAGGTCATCCATCGTTACGGGGCTTACACCGGTGATGAAACAACGCTCTATGCTGGAATAAGTTCCTGCCTTCACCTTATTGAAGAAAGCACGCAGATAACCTTCGCCATGTGTTTCATCAGTGTAGCGGTGCAAACTTTCGGCATCGGAAAGGATGGCGTTGGTGAAGTGGTCGTATTCGTCGATGAAGAGATACATTTTCTGTCCGGCACGTTCGCACTCCGAAACCAAATAGTCCAGTTGGTTGACAGCCCCGTCCTTTTCGTCCAATCGTTCTCTGATACCTTGTGGCAGGAGGTCGGAATAGACTTCACAGAAGAAGTCGAAGCGGATTTGGCAATGTGCATCCAGTCCTTTTCGATAATCGTTCAGTTCGCCGGTGATACCTGAAAAGTTGAGGTAAAGCACCAGATAGCTGTTGCGGTTTGCTGTGGGATGCTTCCCGATGTAGAGGTCGCCGAATAAATCGTTGAACTTATCGCGGGTACGCACATCGTAGTAGTGTTGCAGTACGTTCAGCGTGAGGCTTTTGCCGAAGCGGCGGGGACGGATGAAGAAAAAGAACCGGTCTGCCTGCTCTATCATAGGAATGAAGCGGGTTTTGTCTACATAATAATAGTCTTCGCGGCGGATGACTGCGAAGTTCATCATACCGTAAGGCAAACGCTTTCTGTTGGGTACTATATATTCCATTGGATCCATCTTCTGTCCTCCTGCTGATTTCTTATTTTATAACTTGCTTATTAATAGCGTTAACGACACAAAGATAGTAAAAGTTCTTGTTGGGTACGAGGCATCCTCAAAAAAGTATTGGAAAAACTCATTCACACAAAGAACTGCAGCCCTGACAAAGCTATTCTGAAACAGCAGTGAAGGGGCGGAAATAATTCTCGAGGTTAGCTTGTATATATTGAAAGATACTGTATTTTTGTGCAGAACTAAAAAAAGAACAGACTATGCTGGACATTATTTTGATCGTAATTGGTGCCCTTTGTATGATAGCCGGGTTAGCAGGTTGTATTCTGCCGTTTCTTCCCGGTCCTCCCATTGCTTATGTGGGGTTGGTTATTCTGCACTTCACGGATAAGGTACAATATTCTACGACACAATTAATCGTATGGTTATTGATTGTAGCTGTTTTGCAGGTATTGGATTATTTCACTCCGATGCTGGGAAGTAAATATAGTGGCGGTAGTAAATGGGGTAATTGGGGATGTATCATAGGAACTCTCATCGGTCTTCTTTTCTTGCCTTGGGGCATTATTCTCGGTCCGTTTCTCGGAGCGGTGATTGGTGAACTATTAGGAAATAAAGAGTTCTCGCAGGCACTTAAATCAGGTGTAGGCTCTTTACTCGGATTTATATTCGGAACTTTACTGAAGTTCGTTGTCTGTGGTTATTTTTGCTATCAATTTATTACAGGTCTTATTCGGTAACCTATTTGATGTTGTAAAACATTCCTAAGAATAACCTATCTATTGCTTTTACATAGAGTACTAAATCGATGTGTGTTCGTCTTTATTGAAGTAGCACATTGAGGTAGTACCATGAAAAAGACTTTTACTTATCTTTCTTTTATCATTTTCTTGGGGTGGTTTTCCTCGCTTTTTGCGGGAGAAATTTATGTATCCCTGCAGGGGAATGATAAGAATCCCGGGACAAAGGAAGCCCCGTTTAATACATTAAACCGGGCAATCAAGCAGGCTCGTGAATGGCGTAGACTGAATCGGCCGGAAGTAGCCGGAGGAATTTATATTCGTTTGGAAGAGGGTGTTTATGCCCAGCGCAATTCTCTGTTTCTTCGTCCGGAAGATAGTGGGACGTCCGATTCTCCAACGGTGATTTGTGCAGTAGATGGTGCTCACCCTGTAATTAGTGGTGGAGTTGCTGTTACGGGGTGGAAGCGTGGATGTAATCATCCGGCAATTCCTGAAAAGCTAAGGCAGAAGATATGGTCGGCAGAGGCTCCTCTAATAGGAAATAGAAGGGTAGAAACCCGGCAAATGTGGGTGAACGGTCATAAAGTTCAAAGAGCTGCGCAATTTCCTGACGGAGGATTGGAACGAATGATTGATTTCAATCCGGAAGAGCAGACAATTACGATCCCCGTTTCTCAAAGTGTAAATCCGAAAAGACTACAAAATGCCGGTCAACTGGAAATGATTGTCCATCAACGCTGGGCGATTGCTATTTTGCGCGTGAAAAGTATAGACGTGAAAGACGGACAAGCTGTAGTTCGCTTCCATGAACCTGAAAATCACCTGGAGTTTGCTCATCCCTGGCCGCAACCCATCATCGGAGGAGAGAAAGGAAATTCTTCTTTCTGCTTGACCAATGCACTGGAATTGCTGGACCAACCCGGTGAATGGTTCCAGGAATATCCTTCCGGCACGATTTACTATTATCCGCAGGCGGGCGAAAATATGGAAACAGCTGAAGTGATTATCCCTGCCTTGGAAACTTTAGTGACCATAGACGGTACATTGTCTCGTCCGGTAAAACATATACAATTTAACGGAATTACTTTTGAGCATACCTCCTGGATGCGTCCTTCTTATCAGGGACACGTCACTCTGCAAGGGGGATTTCCTTTATTGGATGCCTATAAACTACAAGAACCGGGGCTTCCGGAAAAAGCGGAACTGGAGAACCAAGCCTGGATCACCCGTCCCGAAACAGCGATATGTGTAAGAGGTGCCGAGCATATTGATTTCAAGCATTGCACGTTCCGTCATTTATCGTCCACCGGACTGGATTATGAATGGGCAGTCACAGCATCAAGCGTCGAAGATTGTCAATTTACGGATATTGGAGGAACGGCTTTACTGGTCGGCGCATTTCCGGACGGAGGATTTGAGACGCACATCCCTTTTATTCCTGCTGACGTACGGGAATTATGTTCCCATATTACTATCAGAAACAATTTCATAAGTAATGTGACTAATGAAGACTGGGGATGTGTAGGTATCGGCGCCGGATATGTCAGAAACATGGATGTTTCTCATAATGAAGTCTGCCATCTGAACTATTCAGGGATTTGTGTAGGCTGGGGATGGACATCGCTGGAGAGCGGAATGTGTAACAACCGGATAGAAGCAAACTATGTACATCACTTTGCCCGTCGGCTATACGATGCAGGCGGTCTGTATACTCTTTCCAACCAGCCGGGTTCCGTCATGCGAAATAACCGGATCGAACATTTAATCGAAGCCCCCTACGCTACGAATGACCGGGCTTTTTATATCTATCTGGATGAAGCTACGGACGGATATACAATGGAAAACAACTGGTGTCCCACTGAACGTTTTGATTCGAACCGCCCCGGGAAAAAGAACGTGTGGAAGAATAACGGGCCTCAAGTGGCGGACAGTATTAAATACAAAGCTGGAAGAATAAAGCAAGATTGAAACAAATCAATGGATTAACATAGTCATCAATGTACTAGTATAGCAATCAATAAACTAGTGTAATAATCATTAGAACTAGACTAGTATGATAATTATTCCAACTAATATGATAATTATAGTAATCAATAAACGATATTTAATCAATAAAATAGATGAAACCAACGAACTACCATTTATTTGATTTCCTTGATTTCGATACCGAGTTATCAAGGAATGAGTCACTTTGGAAAGCATACAAGCCAACGGCTGTTTATGAAAAGGAAGGAGATATTTACGTAACAGTTCCCTTTCAGAAGCAAAAGCTGGCTAACGATATGATGGCGGATACCGATGTTCCCCAGGAGGAATATACGTTAATCATCCGTCAGTATAACATCGGCATCACCCGTCTGTTTCTTGGCTTCGGCGATTATGTACTGACAGATGAGTCGGAAATGCTGCAATTCAGTGACCGGATTCAGAAAGTGCCCCTGTTTATAAAAGAACAAAAAGGAAAATGGATTCTTTCGACGGAAGACGGAACGAAGCGTGCCGTTATCAATGTGGAAGAGCCTCTATTAGACCGATGGAGCGAATTGCTTCCCGACCCTCAAGAAACGCTTGATATCACTTTATACCCTGACGGAAAGCGTGAAATCCGCTTGTCAGCCTACGACCATTTTTCGCCTCCCCGCTACGATGCGTTACCTGTTGCTTTTTGCAAACGCGACGGTCGGAAAGAACGTGCAACGCTTTCTTTTGAATGTAAGCCTGATGAATGTTTTGCCGGAACCGGAGAACGTTTCTTTAAAATGGACTTAAGCGGACAGACTTTCTTCCTGAAAAACCAGGACGGGCAAGGAGTCAATAACCGGCGTACTTATAAGAATATCCCCTTCTATCTATCCAGCCGCATGTATGGAACATTCTACCATACATGTGCTCATAGCAAGCTCTCGCTGGCCGGACATTCCACCCGTTCCGTACAGTTTCTAAGCGACCAGGCATTGCTGGATGTATTTGTAATAGGCGGTGATACGATGGAAGATATTCTTCGCGGTTATCGTGACCTGACCGGCTATCCGTCTATGCCTCCTTTTTGGAGTTTTGGCGTTTGGATGAGCCGTATGACTTATTTCAGTGCCGATGAAGTAGACGAAATATGCGACCGCATGCGTGCCGAACACTATCCCTGTGATGTAATTCATCTGGATACGGGCTGGTTCCGTACCGATTGGCTCTGCGAATGGAAATTCAATGAAGAACGGTTCCCCGATCCGAAAGGATTCATCGGGCGGTTGAAAAAGAACGGCTATCGTGTCTCTTTATGGCAACTTCCATACGTTGCGGAAAATGCAGAGCAGATTGATGAAGCCAGAGCCAATGATTATATAGCCCCATTGACCAAACAACAAGCGACCGATGGTTCCAACTTCTCCGCCCTGGATTATGCCGGAACAATCGACTTTACTTATCCGAAAGCAACCGAATGGTACAAAGGACTATTGAAACAACTCCTGGATATGGGAGTAACCTGTATCAAAACCGATTTCGGTGAAAACATTCACATGGACGCCCTCTATAAAGGTATGAAGCCGGAATTGTTGAACAACCTGTATGCCCTGCTTTATCAAAAGGCCGCTTACGAAATTACGAAAGAAGTGACAGGTGACGGTATTGTCTGGGCACGTTCCGCATGGGCGGGATGCCAGCGTTATCCTTTGCATTGGGGAGGCGATTCCTGTAGCTCTTGGGATGGAATGGCAGGTTCTCTGAAAGGCGGTCTGCATTTCGGTCTGTCGGGATTTGCTTTTTGGAGCCATGATGTTCCCGGCTTCCATACATTGCCCAATTTTATGAACTCGGTAGTAGCAGATGATGTGTACATGCGCTGGACTCAATTCGGCGTATTCACATCGCATATCCGTTATCACGGAACCAATAAGCGTGAACCCTGGCACTATCCGGCCATAGCTCCGTTGGTGAAAAAGTGGTGGAAATTGCGTTATTCGCTCATTCCATACATCGTAGAACAAAGTAAACTAGCCATAGAAAGCGGCTATCCGCTCTTGCAGGCACTCATTCTGCATCATCCGGAAGATAAACTTTGTTGGCATATAGATGATGAATACTATTTCGGCAATGATTTCCTGGTAGCTCCGGTGATGAACAGCGAGAACTGTCGGGATATCTATCTTCCCGAAGGAAAATGGGTGAACTTCTTTACGGGAGAACGTCTGGAAGGAGCATGCTGGCTGAAAGACGTATACGTTCCATTGGAAGAAATGCCCGTATATGTGCGTGAAAATGCCGTGATCCCCATCTATCCGGAAGACGTGGACTGTACGGATGAAATGGATTTAAGCAAAAGCATAGCTCTACGTATAGATAATGATTATAAAGGATTTTGGAATAGATAAATAGAAATAACTCAAGTTTTGTAAGTAGCCTGAAAGGCTTACATAATATAGCGTAGAGTGATACCTTACGCTATATACCAAGAGGCTTTCAACCTAATAAATTACTTCCGAAACTTAAGTAGAATAAATAAAAATGGCAGAGTATGAAAACATGGAAGAGTAATTTAGAAGAAACAAAACAACGTTATATAAATTGGTGGAACCATAAAGGAATCATTCTCAATATGTGGGAGCACTTCCAGGAAGGAGTGCAACCACATGCAGAGATAATGCCTCCCGCACCGGCAAAAGATTTGTCGCAAAAATGGTTCGACCCTCAATGGAGAGCTGAATATCTGGACTGGTACGTAGCGCACAGCAGTCTGAAAGCGGATATTCTTCCGGTTGCGAATACCCAACTGGGTCCCGGTTCTCTAGCCGCCATCTTAGGCGGAGTGTTTGAAGGCGGGGAAGACACCATTTGGATTCATCCCAACCCGGATTTCACCGATGAAATAGTCTTTAACCCTGAACACCCGAACTGGATTCTTCATAAAGAACTCCTGAAAGCCTGCAAAGCGAAAGCCAACGGACACTACTTTGTCGGTATGCCCGACCTGATGGAAGGACTGGATGTTCTGGCCGCACTGAAAGGAACGGATAGGGTATTATTGGACACAGTGATGCAGCCCGAAATCTTGGAACAACAGATGCAGCAAATCAACGACATCTACTTCAAAGTATTTGATGAACTATACGACATCATCCGTGAAGGCGACGAGATGGCTTTCTGTTATTTCTCGTCCTGGGCTCCCGGAAAGATGAGTAAACTGCAAAGTGATATTTCGACCATGATTAGTCAGGATGATTATCGCCGGTTTGTGCAACCTTTTATTCGTGAACAATGTCAGAAGATTGATTATACCCTTTATCATCTGGATGGAGTGGGAGCTATGCATCACCTGCCTGCCTTGCTTGAAATTGAAGAATTGAATGCGATTCAATGGACTCCCGGAGTGGGCGAACCACAAGGAGGATCTCCCAAATGGTACGATCTGTATAAGAAGATTCTGGCAGGCGGAAAGAGCGTGATGGCTTGCTGGGTGACATTAGACGAACTAAAACCCCTATTGGATCATATCGGCGCGGACGGTGTACATTTGGAAATGGATTTCCATAACGAAAAGGAAGTGGAACAGGCCATGCGGATTGTCGAAGAATATACCGGTTCTTCTACCGCTGTAAATACCAATGAACATCAACAGGATGCCGACTTGGCAGCTACCGGACAGGAACGTATTTGTATACGGGAAGAACAACACCAGGAAGAGGATAAACTGAAACCTCTGTATGAAGCCATTGTTGCCGGGAAACTGGAACCTGCGGTTGAAATCACCCGGCAAGCCATTGCGGAAGGAGTAGCTCCCCAAATGATTATCAATAATTATATGATTAAAGCAATGGGCGAAGTGGGACAACGTTTCCAGGATGGAAAAGCTTTTGTTCCTCAACTGTTGATGGCAGGACGTGCCATGAAAGGGGCTTTGGAGCTACTGAAACCTTTATTGGCAGGAAGTGCTTCCACTACAATAGGTAAGATTGTCATCGGTACAGTGAAAGGAGATCTCCATGATATTGGTAAAAACCTGGTGGCTTCCATGCTGGAGGGTTGCGGCTTTGAAGTCATTAATATTGGTATTGATGTGACTTGTGACAAGTTTGTGGAAGCTGTGAAGGAAAACCATGCTGACATCTTGTGCATGAGCGCATTGCTGACTACTACCATGACGTATATGAAAGAGGTTATCCAGGCATTGGAAGAGGCCGGTATTCGTAATCAAGTGAAAGTGATGATTGGCGGAGCACCCGTCAGTCAGGGGTTTGCTGACGAAATCGGTGCGGACGGATATAGTGATAATGCGAATACAGCTGTAGCAGTTGCCAAAGAACTGATTGGAAATAAAAAATAGAATAAAAAGGCACGGATTACACGGATAAACACGGCTTTTAATTACATAGCCTATTAAAACCGTGAAATCCATGTAATCCATGTAATCTTTGCCTAAAGAAAATTAGATTTAAACTTACGTTACTTATTTAATACTTGAATTATGCATGTGAAATTCTTAGAGACATTAGATTGGAGTATTCTGATTGCCTACTTCCTTATTTTGATAGCTATTGGTATATGGGCAAGTTCTAAACGAAAAAAGGGGAGTAGTCTTTTCCTTGCGGAGAATTCGTTGAGATGGTATCATATCGGCTTCTCCATGTGGGGGACAAATGTCGGACCTTCCATGTTGATAGCTTCCGCAAGTGCCGGATTTACTACTGGTATTGTTTCGGGGAATTATGCCTGGTATGCATTTGTCTTTATATGTCTGCTTGCTTTTGTCTTTGCTCCCCGATATTTGGGTAGTCGCATCACGACATTGCCCGAATTTATGGGAAAACGTTTCGGACAATCTACCCGTAACATCCTTGCCTGGTATACCATTATTACCATTCTTATTTCATGGCTTGCATTGACTTTATTTGCCGGTGGAGTCCTGATCCGTCAAGTCTTCGATATTCCTATGTGGCAATCAGCATTGCTGTTACTTGTCATCTCCGCTTTCTTTACAATGCTCGGCGGACTGAAAGCTGTGGCCTACACGAATGTATATCAAATGATACTGTTGATTGTAGTATCAGCCACACTGGCTATCATGGGAATCTATAAAGTGGGCGGTGTAGGCGCACTGGTGGACGCCGTTCCGGCGGATTACTGGAATCTTTTCCGTTCGAATGACGACCCGGCTTTTCCCTGGCTACCTATTATCCTGGGTTATCCTATTATGGGAGTTTGGTTTTGGTGTACGGATCAGTCGATGGTGCAACCGGTTCTTGCTGCCAAGAATCTCAAAGAAGGACAGATGGGAACCAACTTTACCGGATGGTTGAAAATATTAGATGTACCTCTTTACATTCTTCCCGGCATTATCTGCCTCGCTTTATTCCCACAATTGGAGAATCCCGATGAGGCTTATATGACAATGGTGACTCATTTGTTCCCGACAGGAATGGTCGGCTTGGTATTGGCTGTATTGACAGCAGCATTGGTAAGTACTGTCGGCTCTGCATTGAATGCATTAAGTACGGTATTCACGATGGATATCTATGTGAAGAAAATCCGACCGCAGGCCAAGCAGAAAGAGATTATCAGAGTGGGACAAGTGGTTACGGTAGTCGGTGCACTGATCTCTGTGATAATAACCATAGCGATCGACAGTATCAAGGGGCTGAATCTATTTAATGTTTTCCAGTCTGTACTGGGATTTATAGCTCCTCCAATGGCAGCTGTATTTCTCTTTGGCGTGTTCTGGAAACGCACCACTACTCTGGCAGCTAATATGGCTCTGACATTGGGAACAGTGTTCAGTATCGGAGTAGGAATCTTGTATTTATGGGTGTTTCCGGCAGAACAATATGATGCATGGCCTCATTTTATGCTGCTTTCCTTCTACTTATTCGTTATCATCGGAATAGGCATGATAGTAGTCAGCCTGTGGGATAAGTCTCCGCAATTGGGCATCTTGAATATGGAAAAGATAGAGGACAAACCTGCACGAATTGTTCTTATCCTATGGGGATTACTTATTGTGACCATGATTGGGCTTTACATCTTCTTCAATGGCCACTAATTTTTATTCACCACAGAGAACGCAGAGGACACAGAGATTATTATCTAATAATAAAAGACTCTGTGTCCTCTGTGTCCTCTGCGTTCTCTGTGGTGAAACTATTTTCTGCGAAAACAATTCTCATACGTACACAGCCCGCAAGTATATTCCAGCTTACGGACATGAGAACCCACTCCAATAATACCACTTACAGATTTGATGGGAATCATTAGGCTGGAATCTGTCAACTGAATACCACAGGGCGAAGCGACCGGAAATAAGGAGAATAGTTTTTGTTGTTCCGATACGTGCCATCCGCAATAACCGGGGCTGTATCTGTTAGTGTGCTTCCAACCTCTCTTTTCGATAAATGCAGCCAACTCCTCTTCCATGCAATCAGCAGCCTTTTCTGCAATGATGCTCCCCAATGAGTCTGCTATATATACTTTCACCATGTCGTCCTCTTGCTGAAGCAGATGTTGAAACTCCTCAAATTCAACTCCCGCAGTGGCGGTAAAAAAGGCAAAGGCTTCCGAACCCCGTAGTTGGCGGGCAATGGTTTTACCGGTTGAGAGAACCGTATCTTTTACAGTCAGTGTTGCTTTTTCAGTGTCAAGCAGTCCGTCAGTGAGGAAAAAGAAAAAACGGGGACGAAGAAGGGGAGTGATACGGTCAAGTAACGTATTTATTTCTTCTATAACCATTCCATCCGGCATAGAATCTTTATATCCCATCGCCTCGTAAATATCAGATGATGGGATTTGCAGTTTTTGATAAGTAAGCTCCTGTTCAACCATTGGTGGATGCATTGAAATATATAGGTTGTTGTAATCCTGCGGACACAGAATTAAACTTGTGTCTTATTGAATTCTTCCAATGCAGTATAAAATGCATCTATATTAACAGAAGACGTATGTGGCGGAATATCACAACCACTTGACAATACGAAATTCGGATATGCACGGGTAGCCTCCAATAGTTGCAAAGTCGCTTCCTTCATAGTCTCCGGACCTGCCATTTTGAAAAGGCTCACCGGGTCCAGATTTCCCATTGCCAGTGCATCGGTCGGAACCTCTTTCAACGCTTCCTCCATTTTGATTTTATTCCCGAAATGATAAGCGGCTGCACTGGTATAAACCATCGCTTGCGTGCAATTCCCTGTGTTTCCGCAATTATGAAGCACTACGGCAAAGTGATCATCCTGTACCTTCTCTATTATTTCTTTCACAAATAAAGAAGAATATTGCAGGCAATCTTCGTTGGATAACAGTCCTGCAGCAGGTTCAGCCATGACTACACCGTTCACACCAGTTGCTTTCAATGCCATGCAATAGCGGGTGATGAAGTCACTGCATTTTCTTAATAACGTATTGGCTGCATCGGGATTAATATAAATCAGCATCATGATTTCCGACATATCATACAAACGTCCGGCCAGCGAATAAGGACCGATGCAACCGGCAAAAACCGGACGATCTGTTACATTTCTGGCTGTCAGCATATTCGCTTTAAGATATTCCGGGATTCTTCCTTTATTCAACGCCGGAACTTCCAGCTTTTCAATAGCAGCTTCATCCGCCAGTAAACGGCCGGACACACTGGGCACCTCATTTTCCGGAAAGAGAATCTCTGCCCCGAAAGCTTCCGCTTCTACCGTCAGATCCATGATAACGGTTGCTGCCGCAGCCGGATACTTGTCACAAAGAGCCTTGATAGCCTCATAATGAACCTGTCCGTTTGTTACCGCATCATGCACCGTTTTCCCGATAAATTCGATACCCGGATGTGTCATGATCGGAATTGCAATCGTTTCCTTACGTTGGATCGTTTGGCTGATCCATTCTTTCATATTCAGTTTACCCATAATTTCAGTTTTTAATATCGTCTTGTAATAAAGACGAAGTTGCCCTTCTTTTGTAATCTCGTATATGATAAAATCTGATACCGGTATAAAAATAAAGCTGCTCTTCTTTCTGAAGGGCAGCTTTACACCTATTTGATTTATCTTCGAGCTTTATTTTACCGGAATCTTATCAATACGGTTCTGATGACGGCCACCGTCAAATTTGGTAGAGAAGAACTCTGTCAAAATCATGTCCGCTTCTTCAGTGCTGATGAAGCGTCCCGGCATAACCAGTACATTAGCGTCATTGTGCTGACGAGCTAGGTGTGCGATTTCTGCATTCCAGCAGAGGGCAGCACGAACCCCTTGGTGCTTGTTCAGCGTCATATTGATTCCGTTTCCACTGCCGCAGATAGCGATACCGGGATAACATTCTCCCGATTCCACTGCAAGAGCCAGCGGATGAGCATAATCCGGATAGTCTACGCTTGCGGTAGAGTTAGTTCCGAAATCCTTGTAAGCCCAGCCTTTTGCTTCCAGCCAGCCGCGAACATATTCTTTCAGTTCAAAACCGGCATGGTCGCATGCTAATCCGATTGTTTTCATTAGAGCATTGCTTTTACTTGGTTATATACGTTCTCGGCAGTAAATCCAAGTTTCTCATCCAATACTTTATAAGGAGCAGAGAAACCGAAAGATTCCAATCCCCAAACTTTACCGTGGCAACCTACCAGACCTTGAAGAGTGACAGGCAGGCCGGCAGTCATACCGAAAATCTTCGCATCTGCCGGAAGGATAGCTTCCTGATATTCTTTCGGTTGGTTGCGGAACAGACCTTCAGACGGAGCAGATACAATGCGTACCTTCACGCCATCTTTGCGAAGCAACTCTGTGCCGGCTACCAATGTAGACACTTCAGAACCTGAAGCTACCAGGATAACATCCGGATTTTCGTCGGAACCTGCTACGATATAAGCACCCTTAGCTGCTTGTTCGTAATCTGTTCCTGCCGGTAAGTTGGCAATATTTTGGCGAGAGAAGATCAATCCTGTCGGAGTAGACATATTTTCCATAGCAAGTTTCCAAGCAATGGTTGTCTCTTCTGCATCAGCCGGACGAAGTACCAACATAGAGTTGTGTCCCTTATGGTTTTTCAGTTTTTCCATCAGGCGGATTTGAGCTTCCTGTTCTACCGGTTCGTGAGTAGGACCGTCTTCACCTACGCGGAATGCGTCGTGTGTCCAGATGAATTTCACCGGTTGTTCCATCAAAGCAGCCATACGTACGGCAGGTTTCATGTAATCGGAGAATACGAAGAATGTACCGCAAGCAGCGATCACACCACCGTGGAGAGACATACCGATACAGATACAAGCCATTGACAATTCAGATACACCTGCTTGGAAGAATGCTCCGCTGAAATCACCTTTCTTGAAAGAATGAGTCTTTTTCAGGAAACCGTCAGTCTTGTCAGAGTTAGAAAGGTCGGCCGAAGCAACGATCATGTTTTCTACCTGTGTAGCAAGTGCGCCCAATACGGTTGCAGATGCAGCACGAGTAGCGCTACCTGCTTTCTGTTCGATAGCAGCCCAGTCCACTTTCGGAGCTTTGCCCGAGAAGAAGAGTTCCAGTTTTGCAGCCAGTTCCGGGTTTGCTTTCGCCCATGCAGCTTTCTTTGCATACTTTTCAGCAACGATCTTCTTCAGTTCTTCTGCACGTTTTGCATACAGTTCGGCTACTTCCGGGAATATAACGAACGGGTTAGTAGGATCACCACCCAGATTCTTGATTGTATTTACGTATGCGTCGCCGCCGAGAGGAGCACCGTGTGTAGCGCAGTTAGCTTCATAGCTGCTGCCGTCTGCCTTGCGTGCACCTTTACCCATTACGGTTTTACCGATAATCAGCGTCGGGCGTTCTTTTTCAGCCTGTGCTTCTTTGATTGCTGCACGGATTTCGTCAGGATCATTACCGTTGATACTAAGTACGTTCCATCCCCATGCTTCATATTTCATGGCAGTATCTTCAACGGTTACGTCTTTCGTTTCTGTAGAAAGCTGAATATCGTTGGAGTCATAGAACATAATCAGGTTGTCCAATCCCAGTGCACCGGCAATACGTCCGGAACCTTGAGAGATTTCTTCCTGAATACCACCGTCAGAGATGTAAGCGTAAATGGTCTGATTCATCACCTCGTCGAAACGGGCTTTCAAGAATTTGGCAGCGATAGCAGCACCTACTGCAAAAGTATGTCCTTGTCCCAGCGGACCGGAAGTATTTTCGATACCACGCATGATGTCCACTTCAGGGTGTCCCGGAGTAGGGCTTCCCCATTGACGGAATTCTTTCAGCTCGTCCAGCGTGAATTTTCCTGTCAATGCCAACGTAGAATAAAGCATCGGAGACATGTGGCCCGGGTCGAGGAAGAAGCGGTCACGTCCTTCCCAACGGGGATTTTCAGGATCGTATACTAGAAACTCAGAGAAGAGTACATTTACAAAATCAGCACCACCCATGGCGCCACCCGGGTGACCGGAATTGGCTTTCTCAACCATTGAAGCAGCAAGAATACGGATGTTATCCGCTGCACGATTCATAAGTTTGTTATCGTTCATATCATTAAAATTTAATTGATTTCTATCAGATTGTTCGCAAAGATAACTCTTTATGTGGATTTAACAATCCCAAAGAGCTATCTTTTTTATCGACAATTTTACGGTCTTCTTGTTTGTGATACAATAAGTAATTGCCCTAAAATTACTGTAACTCTAAAGTAACAATGGACTTAGCAGGAAGTTTTACCTTCATTGTACCTTTATTGATTTTTACCTCTTTGAAAGGTGCCGGTTTTACAATATTAGGGTTTTCAAAAGAATTGTAATCGGTCAGTTTTGCAGAGGTCAGAATCTCTCCGACTGCTTTTTTGGCTTTCGTATCACCCAGATTGATGGTGATTTCCTGTGCTTCGTCAGCATCTACATTGGACAGAGAAATGTGGATCACTCCATCTTTGTTTTTGGAAGCTGTGGCGCTTACCATCGAAACGGTGCGGTTATCACGTACACTCATCTTTTCGCAAGTCAGGTCGATAGGAAGATAAGTGGCATCCTGATGTACTTTATACATCTTGAAGACATAATAAGTAGGAGTGAGCACCATTTCTTTGTCTTTTGTCAGAATCATCGATTGAAGTACGTTGACAATCTGTGCGATATTTGCCATCTTCAAGCGGTCTGTATATTTGTGGAATACATCAAGACTTAAAGAAGCCACGAAAGCATCACGCAACGTGTTTTGCTGATACAGATGTCCTTTGATGGTTCCCGGTTCCTCATCCCACCAGGTTCCCCATTCGTCCAGTAAGAGAGCGATTTTCTTGTCCTTGTCATATTTGTCCATGATGGTACAATGTTTCTTGAGTACATCTTCCACTTCCAGACATTTGCCCATCGTCCAGTAATAATCATCCTTGTTGAATTGAGTGGCTGATCCTTTGCTACCGCTCCATCCGGTTACGGTATAATAGTGCAGAGAAAGACCGTCCATCCGGTGTCCTACACGATTCATCAATACATCTGTCCATTTGTAATCATAGTCACTTGCACCACTGGCAATCTTGAACAGACGGTTGCCGTCATAATTGCGGCAATAAGTAGAATAACGACGATATAAGTCTGCGTAATATTCCGGACGCATGCTGCCACCGCACCCCCAGCTTTCATTTCCTACGCCGAGATATTTCAATTTCCATGCTTTGTCGCGACCATTCTTACGGCGAAGGTTAGCCATAGGCGAGTCTCCGTCAGAAGTCATATATTCCACCCATTTAGCAAGCTCTTCCACTGTGCCGCTACCTACATTTCCACTCACGTATGGTTCGCAACCCAGCATTTCGCAAAGATTCAAAAACTCGTGTGTTCCGAAACTGTTATCTTCAATGGTTCCGCCCCAGTTGTTGTTCACCATCTTCGGACGGTTCTCTTTCGGACCAATGCCGTCCATCCAGTGGTATTCATCGGCAAAGCATCCGCCCGGCCAGCGAAGGACGGGAACGGACAAGTCTTTCAGTGCATTGAATACATCTGTGCGGTATCCCTTAATATTGGGAATATCCGAGTTTTCGCCTACCCAAAGACCGCCGTAGATACATGAACCCAGGTGTTCGGCAAACTGGCCGTAAATTTCCTTCGGTATGATTTCTTTGCCTTGGTCGGCATGTACGGTTATGGTAGCACTCTTTTGTGCAGAAAGAGATACGGATGCTGCCAGAAAAGCCGTGCTGACTAATAGTTTTGCTTTCATAAATGGTATTTGTTTAATGATTATTTTTTACCACAGATTACGCAGAGTATCACAGATTGATTTTATTCTGACTACTATCATGTTATAACCCATAAATAATCTGTGTTAATCCGTGTAATCTGTGGTGACTTCTATTTTAGTAAACGAACTTCATAAACGGCAGAGGTCCATTCCGTCCCGTCAGGGATAAAACGTATCGGACAACTACCCGTATTCAGTTTTTGAGGCAGAACATAAGAAAGAGTAATGAAACCGTCTTTATCTGCTTCACTGATAGTCGGATGAACAGCCAACTTTTCGTTATTCAAAAGAATAGCCACTTTATTGCGGTCATCTTTCCGTATTGTAATCAGTATGCGGCTTGCTTCCTCTTTCACTTTCAGCTGATAGCCGAACCAACCTTTGGCACGTCGGAAATGCCGGTCTTTATTCGTCCCTGTTTCTGCCTGTTCATACTGGATGCCATGGTCAGACTCCGGCTGCTGTTCGCCAGGGAAGATAAGGTCAATGGTTTGATTAGCCAATTCTGTTGCTTTTCGTTCAGCCGTTGCCATCTCTTCCTGAATCGCTTTAAACTGCTCTTCGCTTGCCTGCCGGAAATAAACGGCATAACGGGAATTATGCAGGCGGAAGAACGGAACGAGTTTCAATGCTTTGCCTTGTGCAGGATAAACCTCTCCGTTATAGCTGAAAGTAATCCGGCTATTCTGTTCTTTCTGAAGAGATTTGCAGATTGAATCAGGATTTCCTATCAATATCGGGATTTCTTGCAAAGGAATCTGTTTGCCATGGGCGATATGTCCGCCACGACTGTCATCGGCATATAAACCATCGAGGTGTTCAGTGCCTGTGGAAGCTGCAAGAACGATAGGGCCATATAAGAAAGCATAATAGTCTTTCTTATCAGGAATTTGTTCCATGCTGACTCTCATAGGCAAGTTGAAAGTAATGACATCTCCTTTTTTCCATTTGCGGGAGAGGGGAAGATACTGGTTACCTTTTGCCATAACGAACATTTTTCTTTTTCCATTGATGCTGACGCTATATCCTTTGGATTGGTTCGCCCATTCCGGAATACGTATCATTAAAGTACGTTTTTTCTTAGGCGCTTCATCTATTCGCAAAGTTACCTTGTCGTCATCAGGGAAACGGGTTTCCTGTGTCAAAATAATGCCTTGCTCTTTCCAGGTCAGTTGTGAAGGAATGAAGAGATTGACATAAAGTGTGTCTTTCCGATACGCATAGATAAATTCACCGTATTTGGTATGATTCTCCAAGCCTGAACCTACACAGCACCACATGGATGTTTCCGGTTGTGAGTATACACGATAGTGTCCTGGACGCATAGGAGTGAAGTAGACAAATCCACCTTTATCCGGCTCTTGTGACGCTAGGATATGATTGTAAAGCGCACGTTCGTAATAGTTTACGTAGTTGGGATCAGGTTCGTTTGTTTGATTCGGATTGTGAGAATTCTGATAAAGCATTTTGGTAAGACGGAGCATGTTGTAAGTATTACAGGTCTCCGGTCCTTGAACGTCGTTCAGCATGGACGTGAAGTTATCCGACGGATGGAAATGTTCGCGGACGCTATTTCCTCCGATGCAGACGGAACGGTGATTGACTACGGTGTTCCAGAAAAAACGGGCGGCATGATCCCATTCTGCAGCATGATTCCAATTCTTGTCGTCTTGTGAAAGTTCGGCTATTCGCTTGTAGCCGATCACTTTCGGAATCTGTGTGTTGGCGTGCATTCCCGTCAATTTGTCTTCCTCTTTGATAAGCGGGTCTAAGATAAGGTTGTGAGAGAAACGGCGTGCCAGTTCCAGATACTTCTTGTCGCCTGTGATTTCGGCCACGTCAGCGAACGTTTCGTTTAATCCGCCATGTTCGCTACGAAGCATATCCTGCATTTGTTCGTCACTCAAGCCGGAAGTGATATCGATCATCCAATCTGTAAAAGCGATAAGCATTTGGCGTGCAAGGTCGCTTCCTGCATAGAGATAAGCATCCCGCAATCCGGCGTAAGTCTTATGTATATTGTATAGAGGTACCCATTTGCCGTTAAGGTCGAAACCTCCGGCACGGATCTTCCCTGCTTTTATATCTTTCCAAAGTTGAAGGCTTCCCGGAGTTCCTCCGATAAATCCTGTGCCGACAGTTTGCTGTGCCCGATTCAACTCATTCAGCATGTAGTTGAGGCGATTATAGACTGCGGTATCTCCGGTGGCGGCATACATCATGGAAAGTGCGGATAAATAATGTCCGCCGATATGTCCGTCCAATCCGGTATTTTCCCAATTGGTGTAGCTGGGGGCTTTAGGCTGTAACCCTGCTTCGCGGAGAAAAGGAGCGAGCAGACGGTCGGGGTCTAATGCAAGTATGTAATGTAGATCAGTCTGTTGAGCTTGCAGAAACGGACTATCCAATAGTTTCACATTTTGTAAAGGGAAGTAAGACACCTGTGGAGCGTTTTGAGCTTTGGCCAGTGAGGTGGACAGG
>UMHT01054434.1_pt1 | contig 19943 bp, 18 predicted proteins | sample 1965601 | NCBI WGS metagenome assembly UMHT01 (sample SAMEA4836105, study PRJEB28245) | human gut metagenome | biome: gut microbiome; material: fecal sample | place: Denmark | collected 2008 | reverse complement strand
TACCTGACAACCGATTGCACTTCTATCTTGAACTTGCGAAGTTTTGTAAGTGTTTGTGCGTCAATAACTTAATTGAAATATCCGAAACTGTGCAATTTTTCGGTCTGAAGGCTAATTCTTGTCCGGCACCGCTGTTCTGAGAGCGTTAAGTGAACGGAATTTATCCGTTTTATTTACAAAATCCAGCTGCGTATGCAGTTTTTCCGGCAGATTAGATTATGGTTACTTCATGTCTTTTTATGTGTCATAAAAGTGGAAGAAGGGTAGATATGGCATTTTTGAAAATGCACTAAATACCCTAAAATGTTAAATACTGATAAAAAGACATACATACTATACCCATTTTGGCGCTTGGATTGTATTAGAAGTAAAGACAAATAATTATGGCTATTTATAAAACTGTTGTAAACATAAGACTCCCGTTGCTGCTGTGCCTCATGGCTTTTTGCTTAAACATAAGCTATGCCGGAGAAAATAACAAGAGGCTCATTACGCTGAAGTTTGCCGGCGAACCACTGCCGTCAGCATTAAAGCGGCTCGAGAAAGCAGGCCGAAAGAGCATTCTGTTTACATATAAGGAGACGGAGCGTTTCAGAGTTACGGCCACGGTGGTAAACAAGACACAAGCAGAGGCCCTGCGCATCCTGCTCAGCGGCAAGCCCTTTGCGTTTGTTGAGCGCAATGCTTATTTCGTGGTGCAGTACAGCGAGTCGCGCCAGCGCAGCGTCAGTGTGCGCGGCCGTGTGACCGACCAAAACGGTAAGCCCATGGCTTATGCCAATGTTGTTATGCTGGCTGCCGGCGACAAGTCGTATATCTCTGGATGCGTCACGGAAGCCGACGGCACTTTTGCCATGCCTTCAATGCCGCAGAAAGACTGTCTGCTCCGCGTGTCTTTTGTAGGTTACACCACTGTCATCGTGCCATGCCGTCAGGAAAACAGCATAACCCTTAAGGAAGACGCCATGATGCTTAAAGGTGTAGAGGTAAAGGCGTCGCGCCCGATAGTGGAGCGCAGGGGCAGCACCATTGTGGCCAACGTTGCGGGCACGCCGCTTTCCATGATGGGTTCGGCAGCCGACATGATTGGCTGTCTGCCTTTCGTTACAGGCGACGGCGACAATTTCAGCGTGATAGGCCGTGGCGGGGCAGAGATTTACATCAACGGGCGCAAGGTGCGCGACATGAACGAACTCGAACAGCTGCGCGCCACTGAGATTCAGCAGGCCGAAATAATAATGAATCCCGGTGCGCGCTATTCGTCGGATGTAGGGGCGGTGATACGGTTAAAGACAATACGCCTGCGCGGACAGGGACTTAGCGGACTGGCTTATGCCGAATGGTCGCAGGGACATGAAGGTGAAGGGCGCGAAGGCCTTTCGCTAAACTACCGCACCGGCGGCCTTGACGTCTTTGTGAAGGGAAACTTTAAGGAAAACAGTTTTTATATAAAGAAACAGACTCTAAGCCTGATGAACACGTCGTCAGTATGGACGATGATGTCTGACAATATTGAGACCGGCAACGATTCTAATTTTAATGGTGAGGTGGGCTTCAATTATGAACCCGACAGCCGCCAGTCGTTCGGCGTGCGCTATGTGGCTGACAAATCTCTTGCCAACAGCAGCTCACATATAACGGGTAACACCATATTGTTGCGTGACGGAGACGAGTATGACAATATTGAGACAGAGTCAGAGACGGCTGAGAACAACGGCTGGAATCATTCGGTCAACGGATACTATACGGGCACGTTCGGCAAGTGGAGCATAGACTTCAACGCCGACTATCTGGGCGGATGCTCGCGCAGCTGGCAGGTGGCTGCCAACAACGACGAAGTGGACGCTACCTCATATAATGACGTGCGTAATTCTCTCTATGCCGCTAAGCTGGTGGTAACAGCCCCGTTGCTTGGCGGAGAGGTGGCGTTTGGCACGGAAGATACATTCACCGACCGCAAGGACCGCTTTACTCAGAGCGGCTTCTCGGCAGATGCCGACGACCATCTGCAACAGCAGTTTTATTCGGCATTTGTCGACTATACTCTCGGTCTGGGACGTTTTACGGCACGTGCCGGATTGCGCTACGAGCATCAGCGTACCAAGTATTATGAGGCAGGCGTGCTGAAGGCAGAGCAAAGCCCTACGTACAACGACCTGATTCCGTCGGCATCGGTCGACTACAGCCATGGCGACTGGAATTTTTCGCTGGCTTACCGTCTGTTGAAACTTAGTCCTCTTTACCGCATGCTCTCGAGCGCGACAAGCTATATCAGCAAATATATGTACCGTAACGGCAATCCGCTCCTCGTGCCACAGAAACATAACTACTTTACAATCGACGGCGGATGGAGATGGATTAATTTCTCGATATGGTACGACTATACAATTAATATGTACACTTCGTTCTTCAAGCCATATGATGAAGACGGCCATCCGGGCGTAATGCTGGAGACAATGGCCAGCATACCTTATACTAATATGTACGGAATGTCTGTTGAACTGACACCGCAAATCGGAATATGGCAGCCCCGCCTGTCGGCTTCGATAGACTGGTATGACTCTGACGCGCGCTCTCTTGGCATACCTTACCTGTGGAACCGTCCCGTCTTTGACTTCGTTTTCTACAACAGTCTGACCTTCAGCCACGGCTGGCTTCTGAACCTGAAAGCACGCCTGGGCCTGAGAGGCAAACAGAGCTACACCATAAAACAGCAGTATGGAACGGTGAGCCTGCGTGTGGTAAAGACATTCTTCAAGGACAAATCACTGCGCGTGGCCCTTTCTGCCGACGACATATTCAATACGGGGCGCGACCGTTTCACTGGTTATGGTGACCGTACATACTACGACAGCCGTACATGGTCAGACACGCAGCGCATAGGCATAAGCGTAAACTATACGTTCAACGCCACCAAGACAAAGTATAAAGGCACGGGAGCCGGCGAGAGCGAGAAACAGCGACTGTAGCGGCTGTCTGTTGAAAATAATGCTTACCTTTGCGGCCGTTAAATGTCTCCGTGCTTCCTGGCACAATGGTGTAAGGCGATGAACGGCGGCCAACTGATTTTTAAAATGTTGTTGAAAGATAAGAAGAAAGACGACTTTAGACGTATGTTCTGCGAATATTATCCTAAGCTGGTCAGGTTTGCCGTCCAGCTTACGGGCGATGCCGACGAGGGGCGCGATGTGGTGGCCGATGTCATGGAGAAGGCTTGGGAGCGTTTCGACTTGCTGCGTCCTGCCGACCGCGGCTCATGGCTCTATATGTGTGTGCGCAACGCCTGTATTAACAGACTGAAGCTAAAGACCGAAAATTGTGCGGCAGCAGAGCTGGCTGAGGCCACGAAGGCAGATGCCGAAAGCGAATATCGCGATCACGAGCGGCTGCTTTCGCGTGTTGAGGCTGTGACTGAAGGGTTAGGCGAGCCAGCACGCTCGATAGTGCGCCTATGTTATTATGAGCATCTTACACGCCGTCAGGCTGCCGAACGTCTTGGAATAAGTTATGATACCGTGAAAAAACATATTGCAAAAGCCTTGAAACTTTTGCGTGAGGCTGTAGGGAAAGGAGACGAATTATGAAAGATAATGATGTCAGAAACATGAATTTGACAAGCCGCAAGGCAGGCGGGGGCAGCGTTGAAGACGAGCGCTTGCTGATGATGCTCGGCGAGGCTTTGGGAGATATGCCCGGCGATGAGGAGACGCAGAAGGCATGGCGGCAGTTTGAAGCGCGTCATGGCGATGCCGGCGGCTCACGTTTGAGGCTGCGCCGCATATTCATTTCAGCAGCGGCAGCTGCTGCCGTAGTGGCTTTGGTCGTGGCGTTTGCATGGAATGATATTGTTGGCTCATCCGGAGTGATTGAGACATTTGCCATGGCCGAACTGCCGTCGCATACATCGCGTGTGGCTGACGGAGACAATGTTGTTGTGCAGACGCCGTCGGCCACTACGTCTGATGTCCTTCTGCCCGACGGTTCCCGCGTAATGCTCGGTTCAGGCTCTCGTCTTGAATATCCGTCAGATTTTGGACAGAATGGCGTCAGGGAGGTTGAACTTACAGGACAGGCACGCTTCAGCGTCAGACATGATGCCGGCAGACCGTTTGTCGTGAAGAGCGGAAATATGAGTACGAAGGTGCTCGGTACGGTGTTCTATGTCCGTTCTTATCATGGCAGCGCAAGTTCGGTGGTGTTGCTTAAAGGCTGTGTCAGTGTAAGTAGTGAAGACGGCGGCAAGGGCAAGATGCTTAGTCCCGGACATCAGGCCGTTGTCGACGATAAGGGTGACATAAAGGTGGAAAAGGCCGACATTGCAGCTGCCGGAGGATGGACTCACGGTGAGTTCTGTTTCGACGATTCGCGGCTCGAGGATGTTATGAACGACATAGGATCATGGTATAACGTAGGCATTGCGTTCCATTCGCGCAGTCTGCTTTCTGTCCGAATTCACTTCAACTTCCCCCGGTCGGTTTCTTTGGCAGACGTCCTTCAGGCGCTTAACGACCTTGGCGTGGCACAGTTCAGATACGCCGACGGCCGCGTAAGCATAGAGCAGAAATAGCATTATGCCCGGTTCGTTGCGCATTAATGTTTTTTTGAGTAACTTTGCAGTTCGAAAGCTGTAAATATCAATATAAAACATTATTCTCCGGCACATACGGCAGCATGGGCTGTATTGTGTGTGAAGCAGAAAACAGACAACGATGGATAACAGAAACAGACAGATACTCAACATAGCCCTGCCGGCAATAGTGAGCAACATCACCGTGCCGCTGCTGGGACTTGTAGACGTGGCCATAGTGGGCCACCTCGGGGCGGCATCGTATATAGGTGCAATAGCCGTGGGCGGCATGACGTTCAACGTGATTTACTGGATATTCGGATTCCTGCGCATGGGCACGAGCGGACTGACGGGGCAGGCTCTCGGCAGGCGCGACCTTACCGAAACGGTGCGTATGCTCTGCCGTTCTTTGGGTATTGCCATGGCAGTTGCCTTGGCGCTCATCGTGTTGCAGGTGCCGCTGCGCGAGGCATCAATGCTCGTAATGCAGCCGCCTGCCGAGGTAAGAAGACTTGCCTCGATATATTTCAACATACTTATATGGGGCGCTCCTGCCATGCTCGGCCTGTTCAGTCTGTCGGGATGGTACATAGGCATGCAGAATTCGCGCGTGCCAATGTTTATAGCCATAACGCAGAACATAATAAACATCGGGGCGAGCACGTTGCTTGTGTTCGGCCTCGGACTTAAGGTTGAAGGCGTTGCCCTGGGCACGCTCATTGCCCAATGGGGCGGTTTCATGATGGCACTGCTGCTCTGCTTTGTAAATTATCGCCGTCTGAGGAGTTATTTCTCATGGCAAGGCGTGTGGCGGCGCGACGCAATGGCGCATTTCTTCAAGGTAAACCGCGACATATTTTTGCGCACGCTATGCATGGTTTCCGTAATGCTGTTTTTCACTTCTGCCGGTTCGTGGCAGGGTGAGGTAGTGTTGGCGGTTAACACTCTGCTCATGCAGTTCTATATGCTGTTCTCTTATGTTATGGACGGCTTTGCTTATGCAGGCGAGGCTTTGAGCGGCAAGTTTTATGGAGCGCGCAATCATGAGGCTCTTGGCTCTACGGTGCGCCGCCTGTTTTGGTGGGGTGCCGGTATGGCAGTAGGCTTCACGCTGGTTTACGGCATAGGCGGCGACGCCTTTCTCTCGTTGCTTACAGATGAGCCTTCTGTGGTGGCGGCCTCTCATGAGTATTATTACTGGGCATTGGCAATACCTGTTGCCGGCATGGCGGCGTTTGTATGGGACGGTGTGTTTATAGGCTGCACCATGACGCGCGGCATGCTTCAGTCGATGTTTCTTGCAGCCGTAACGTTTTTCGTCCTTTATTATTCTCTTCGCTTCACGATGGCCAACCATGGCCTGTGGCTTGCGTTCATAGCGTTTGTTGCTGTAAGAGGACTGGCGCAGACCGTGATATGGCGCAGGCGGCGCACGGGGTGCACTGCCTGACAGGAATGTATGTTGTCAACTTTGCCAATTATTTTGATATAGCTGCAAATCCTAATGTGGCTTTAGATAAATGCAAAGAATGCAGACAGAAGACACACTGAATGTGCGCCCTGTCTGCATTTTTTGTATTTGTATGAACCCTTTGCCGCGGGGGAGCTAATTGTAGAGAAAATAATTATCCCCAGTTTATCTTGTCGCCTTCTTCCCTCACTATCCTGCAAAGCTCCTGTTCGTTGTCAATCAGCGAGGTCAGCATGTCGGCAAGTCGCTTGGCCTTGTCGCGGTTGGCGTCGCTCTCCTTGAAGTATGCATCATAGAGGCCTGCCTCAGGATCGGTGTCCATTGCCTCGAGTATGTCGGGTGCGTTGTTCTTGAGATAATGCCTTATCAGGGCGTCCCAGTTATATCCGTTCATGTAGGCCGCTTCGTTTATTTCGCCCAATCTATCGCCAAGCTCAAGCACCTTGTCGTGTTCCACTTCGAGCAGCACGTTTATCACACCGTCGCCATCATCGATTATTCTTACATAGCTGCCGTCGCCGCTGTTGCTCATTGCATTGTGGCTGTCTGCATGGCCGCATTCCTCCTGTTGCGGCCTTTCTTCCGTCTTGCCTTTAAAGGCTTGCAGAATTTTGCTGAATAAATTTTTACCTGATACCATTATCGTTGTCTGAATTATTGAGTTTCTTACGTTCTGTCTGATATTTGCGTCCGTGACTGAAGTTGTACGACAGCGTTAAGTAAATCATGTTACCGTTGTCCTTGATATATGTATGCGTAGTGCTCTGCAGATACTTGCTGTCTGTCTTGCCTACATAGTCGAAACCTTGGGCATAGCCGAGCAGCAAAACTCCAAGTCCCACTTTGAGGTCTTTATATTTATAGCTGACGCTGAAGTTCGACTGGTTTTCGCCCGTGCTCATAGATTCGGCAAAATAGCTTTTCGGTGCGGTGTAGAAACTTGCAGAAACGTTCCATCTGCCCAGCATAAGGTTGGCATATCCGCCCCAGCGCCATGAGCGGTAATTGTGAGAGTAGTCAAGTCCGCGGCTGTTGTAGTTGGAATAGTCGCCATAGAGTGAAATGTTGAGAATGTCCTTAATGGCGTGCAGAGTGAAGTAGGCAGTGAGAGATTGTTGACTGAAGCTCTTCTGGTTTTCCGGCTTGCTGATGAGCAGATATGTGCCGTCGTCCTGCAGCTCAGGAATATAAGATGTCATGATGATGTCGGGCGCATAATACCAGCTTCCGTACAACTGGAAGTTAAAAAGCGGACGGTTCCAGCTTAGCATAAGACTGTTGCTGTATCCTGTGTAAGGCTTCAGTCCTGTGTTTCCGTCGCTTGCGTTAAGTTCGTCGCTCTGGTTTCTTACGTCGCTCAGTTGCGAGAGCGAAGGCGAACGCTGGCTTATTCGTCCTGAGTATCTTACAAACAGGTTGTCGGTTATTTTGGTCGAAAGACTTAACTGCGGGCGCAGTGTCCACTTGTTGAATCCTATGTCGCCCTGATGAATGGCAAGATAGTTTGCACCGAGGCCCACCTGATAGTTGAATATGCCGAGTTTTCCCTGTAGCTGTGCAAAGAGATAAAGATTGTCTGAGTTGAGTATGGCGTCCGTGTTCACCGCTCCTGTATAGTCGTTGTCAGTGTGGCTTACGGTGTATTCGCCTCCGGCCGAGAACACTTTGTTCTTGAATTCCTTCGTATATATAGCTTCACTGATAAGCGAATATTTGCGGCCCGTGGTAGAATAGCTGTAATCATTCACCGGGTCAGCCTGCATCGACTGCTCAGGTGACTGGTCGAAGAGATAGTTGCGCGACATATATTTGTAGTCGGTGCCGATGTAAGTTCCTACTACATTGGCCGTTATGTTCTGTTTCTTCGGCAGGTTCAGCGACCAGTAGATGTCGAGCGACGGGGTGTACATTTTGTTCTTACTCTTGTTATACAGATACAAGTCTGGCATTGATGTCTCTTTTGCCAGCTGATTTGAACCTGAGTTCGGGTTGTTGTATTGATTATAGTTGAGGCTGATGTTCAGGGTATATTTGTCAGGTTCGGCAAGGTTGTAGCCCAGCTGGACCGTATTAAAGGTGTACATGAAGTCGGTGTTGTAGCCTAAATATTGGCGTTGGCGTTGCGTTCCGTCAGGAAAGAAATATGTGTTTTCGCTGTCCACCTTGCGCTTGTCGTAGCCGCGGTAGCTGAAGTTGTAGTATATGCTGAACTCCGATTTCTTGTAGTTATACTTAAAGTAAGCATTACTGTTGTTGAAGCCGGTAGTGAAGGCCAGCATCGTTCTTAACCCGCCAACATATCCCGCATATCTTCTCTTTACGACAAAGTTAATTACAGCGTCCATGCTGCCGTCTGAATATCTCACTCCGGGATTGTCGATATATTCAACCCTTACAACCTCGTCAGGTCTCAGTGCTGTTATGTCCTGTTGATTGGCTTTAACGTCATTTATGCGTACCTGCACGCTTCCGCCTTTCAGTGATTTAATTTCCTGCTTAATCGGGTCGGTCATTATACCGTTGAGCGTCATCTTGCTCAGCAGATCGTATCCGTTCGATGAGTGCTTCTTCATTGTTGATGTCGGCAGAAGTATTTGGCGGTCAACCTTGCTTATCACTCGCATACCATTAACCGTAACTTCGCCAAGGTTGTATGTGGTGTCAACTTTCAGCGTGTCGGTCTGAGCATGCGCTGCGGCAACTGTCATGGCTGCCGCAAGCGCAGTCGTTATTATTCTGTGTCTTTTCATACGCAATGCTGTTTTGTGTCTTATTCTGATTTTAGTACGCAATCGCATTGCTGATGTGACATGATTTAACTTATTTTAAATAACAGAGGTATGTCAGCCGGGGTAATTCATGTTTTCGTCTTTGATGACCTCAAGCACTTCTGTCAGGAACTTGCGTGCCTCCCATCGTGCCATGGGCAGGTCGTGCAGCAGCCAGTTGCCGCAGTCCTTCGGAGCAGCTCCCGGTATTTCGCCTTCAAAGTCAGCAACAAATTTGAATGTCTTTTTCATCAGCTCCACAATGTCCTTAGGCTCAAGGTCGCCGCGCATGAGCAGATAGTTGCCTGTCAGACATCCCATCGGTCCCCAGTAGATTATGCGGTCTTTCCATTCCGGGTCGTTGCGCAGATAGGTTGCAGCCAGATGTTCAATGGTGTGGAGTGCGCCGGCGTGAACAACAGGTTCGCGGTTAGGCTCCTTCATGCGTATGTCAAATGTGGTGACGGTCTCTCCGCCTACGCTGTCCTTGCGTGATACGTATATTCCGCGCAGCAGGCGGTTGTGGTCGATTGTAAAACTTGGAATCTTTTTCATTTTTTTAGAAGTTTAGAAGTTATGGAGTTAAGGAGTTAAGACAAATGCGTTGTTTCATTTTTTTGTTGTCCGGCTTTTGAGTATATTCAGACAAATGCGTTGCTCCTTGACATCTCAGTAACTCATTGCTTATATTACTTTAAGAAATTCTTTGGTAACGTTGAACGACTTTTCGGCAAGTCTTGCCCAGAAGTCGAAGTATTGCGATGCCTTGTTGTCCTTAAGCGGTATGTCGCTGATTATGCGGAAACTTACGAACGGCACTCCGTATATGTGGCAGGTCTGCGCTATAGAGCAGCTCTCCATGTCGACGGCTTTGGCCTTGGGAAAGTTGTCGAGTATGCCCTGCATCTTCTCGCGTGAGTCGACAAACCATTCGCCGCTGACAATCAGACCGGAATGAATCTTTGTCTCGCCGCTCAGGGATACTGCTTTTTCTACGAGGTCTTTGGGTGCCGTAAATGCAGGCGGCATTCCGATGATTTGCCCGAAGCTGCACTCGCTGCCGCAGTAGGCGTCGTGATAGCAATATGACGTGCCCACGATGACGTCCGTTACGTTCATCTCTACGTCGGCTCCGCCAGCCACACCGGTGGATATCACCAGGTCGGGGGCATAGTTGTTTATCATTTCCACGGCACCTATGGCAGAGTTTACCTTGCCGATGCCGCATTTCTGTATAACGATGTCCTTGTCGCCGATGTTACCCACGGCGAAGTCTTTCTTGTGGTGTTGCTCCATTGTGGCGTTCTCGAGCAGTGCCTTAAGCTGCACAAACTCCTTGTCCATTGCCACTATTATTCCTATTTTCATCTTTATGCTGTTGTTTTATTTGGCAAAGATATAAAGAATTTGCGACATATCAGCGTGCCGCCGGCTTATAGGAGGCAAAAAACTCTTGGAATGTGTGGCGGGCAGGCGCATCAGGGATAGGTGTAGTTGAAGTAGGTCCACTGGCTACTGCCTATGCTTCGATGGTTGTTGTCGAATATTTCAACATATGCCTTAAGGTTCGACTTGCCACTCCCGAGATGAAGTTCGCTATAAGGTATGAAAATCTTCACATCGGTGTATGTCGTGTTGTCCCACCCAGGCGTATATTTTGTTGAAGACGACACCTTGCCGTCTGTAGTGTAATAGTATTGATTGTTGTCGTTCAGTGCTGTTCCGTTTTTGAAGTAGAAGTAGGCTACACAGTTGCCCGTTTTGCCTTTCATGCCGCTCACGTCGAAGCTGACTTTGACATTCATTCCTTTCTGCCCGTTCTTGTAGAGGTTGTGTTCTGTGGTGATAGATTTCACCGTTGCGCTCGCTTTGGCGTATGTGTTGTACGACGGTGTCTTAAGATAGTTGACGTCGAATCTTTTGTCGAGTGCCTTGAACATTGCCAGATATGTAGGGGCTGATTTTGTCGACACGTCGAGTGTTATGCCGGATATTACGATTTTTTTTATGTTGAAGGTTGTAAGCTGCTGTATCACGTGGCTTATACGGTTGCTTGATGACATGGAGGAAAAGTCGCTGCGGCTGCTCGAAAGGTCAGATACCGACGCTTGTATTCCTAGATTAGCCATCTCTGCGTCTTCAAATTCTTTTTTCAGGACATCAGACACTCCTGCCTCGTATGTACTTATCACTTCGCCGTTTGTAAGCGTCAGCGTCAGTGTTTGGTTTATCATAGCCTTGTCTTCGTATCTGCGTGTTTTTTTCCCAAGGTCTATCAGACTCTGTTCAAAGCCTGCAATCCTTATTGAGATTACCGGATATATTCCTTTCTTATACAGAAGCTGAAGACCTCCAAGTACAATTTCTTCAGTGTTGGATGCCTTAAATTCAAGATCTTTTGTCCTGTAATAATAAGTACCTCCATCACTAAGGCCCTCTTCAAACTCATACGGCTCGTCTCCTGAATTAATTCCGGCATAAACATTTAATGCGGCAAATGCGAATATCAATGCCATTGATATCCTGTGTAATAATGACGTTCTCATAAATATTAGTTTTAAAATAATGTAACCTATAATAACGCGTTACTGTATGCCAGGACAACGCTCTTGGCAAAGATAATACTTATATAGGAAAAAACAGCCTGTCGGGGTCCGAATATGTGCAAAATATATGAATTTTGTTTCTTTCAGAGTGCCGTTAAGGCCGGACTGCGCTAAAAAGTTATTCAGAATGATGCGGAGTAGTTGAAAAAATATTACTTTTGCGTACTTGAAAACAAATCATATTTTACATCCTCTTATGGTTAAAGTCTATAAATTATTGATAATAGCGCTGTCGCTATTTCCGTTGTATGTTTTTGCCGATATTACCGTGGCACCGGTATTTACTGATAATATGGTGATACAGCAGGAAAAGCCTGTATATGTATGGGGAAAGGCTCCTGCCGGCGAGAAGATAAAAATAAGTTTTATGTCTCAGAGATCCAGTACGGTAGCCGATGCCAACGGTGAATGGATTGCCGTGCTTAAAGCAGTGAGCGCTACTAAGAAACCGCAAAAACTTGTGGTAAGTTCAAGGTCAGGAAAAATTGTGCTAAGCAATATTCTTGTTGGCGAAGTGTGGCTCGCCTCAGGACAGTCAAACATGGAATATTCCATGAACAACCACCCGCACCATGCCCGTCCAAAGAAAGGCGACCCGGAGGTGCTGTATAAGGAGTTTAAGGCGGCAGACAGTCAGATAATACGCACAATGTATGTAGAGTGTTCAAATAATGGCGAGATACTGCCTACTGCCGGATGGAAGATGCTGTCAGAAGAAAATCTTGCCCCTGTTTCTGCCGCAGGATATTTCTTTGCAAAGAATCTGTCTGACAGTCTTGACGTACCAGTCGGACTGATATCCTCGTCGTGGGGAGGATCGATGATTGAGTCGTGGATGCCAGAAGAGGCGTTCAAGGGCTCGTCGCAGTTGAATGATGGATACGCCAACGGCAGCTATTATGGTCTGCCTGTTGCCGATCATTACCGCACGATGATAGCTCCGCTGGCTCCATTCTCTATGCGCGGATTTCTGTGGTATCAGGGCGAGGCAAATGTCCTGGACCAAAGAGGTGTAGGGTATGATGTCAAGCAGCGTGCGCTGATTGACGGCTGGCGAAAGGCTTGGCATGATGACGCCATGCCGTTTTATTTCGTCCAGCTGGCACCTTATCTTTATTCAGACCGCAAGGGCGATGAGAACGGATTGCCGTGGGATGCCCTTCCTAAATTTTGGGAGGAGCAGGCGTCTTGTCTTGATGTTCCTCATACAGGTATGATTGTTATTAATGACCTGGTGGATAATCTTAAAGATATACATCCGCCATATAAATGGATAGTCGGAAAGCGTCTGGCCCTGCTTGCCTTAAATAAGACCTATGGGCGAGATGTCGTAAGTTCGGGACCTACATTTAAAAGCATGGAAGTTGAAGGCGATAAGGTCATATTGACATTTGAAAACGCTGACGGTCTGAAGACACGTGACGGAAAGATGCCCGACAACTTTAAACTGAAAAACACAAAGAACCGCTACAACACGGCCAAAGCCCATATTGTAGACAACAAGGTTGTGCTAAGTTCAAAAACGGATATGGCAAGACCCGTAACGGTGCGTTATTGCTGGAGCGACAGCTCTCAGCCCAATCTGTGCAATGGTGCAGGTTTGCCTGCCGCGCCGTTTAGGGCAACGGAAAAAATAAAGTGACATTAATGCTGATACGGCGTCATGCCGGCAGCAAGCAACGAATACATCTTAATTTTACGCAAAGAGTTGACTGATGTCATGAATTTTGTGTATTTTTGCACTCAGATTTAATTTAAAAACGTAAGTATCAATGAAAACATGGAAACAATACCTGCCCGACGTGCTGGTCATATTGCTGTTCGCGGCTATTTCTTTCGCATACTTCTTTCCTGCTGATATTGAAGGAAAGATTCTTTTCCGCCACGACTCGGCTGCAAGCAAGGGCCTCGGGCGAGAACTGTCAGAACACAGGGAGAAAACCGGAGAGCAGACTCGCTGGATGAACTCCGTGTTCAGCGGCATGCCGACATATCAGACGGCGCCTTCATACAGCAGCACCGACGGACTGGGCCAGGTCGTAAAGGCTTATCATCTTTTCCTTCCTGAGAACGTGTGGTATGTCTTTGCTTATCTGCTGGGATTCTATATCCTTCTTCGTGCGTTCGATTTCCGCCAGTCGCTGGCGGCTTTGGGCTCCATAATATGGGCCTTCTCGAGCTATTTCTTCATAATCATAGCCGCAGGACATATCTGGAAGGTTATGGCTCTGGCATATCTCCCGCCGATGATAGCCGGCGTGGTGCTTGCCTACAGGGGCAAATACCTGTGGGGACTCATTGTCACGGCGCTGTTTACGGCCTTTGAGGTCAACGCCAACCACGTGCAGATGACGTATTATTTCCTGTTTGTCATCCTGTTTATGGTCATTGCCTATCTCGTTGATGCCATCCGTAACCACAAACTGGCTCATTTCGGCAAGGCCACGGCTGTGTGTGCTGCCGGTGCCATAATAGGTATATGCATCAACCTGAGCAACCTTTATCACACATGGGAGTACAGCCAGGAATCGATGCGCGGCAAGAGCGAACTGGTGAAAAAGAACACGGCAAACCAGACAAGCAGCGGACTCGACCGCGACTATATAACGCAGTGGAGCTACGGCATAGGCGAGACATGGACTCTGCTCGTGCCCAACACCAAGGGCGGCGCATCAATGCCTTTGGCACAGAACGAGACTGCCATGGAACATGCCGACAACAACTTTATAGAGATATATCAGCAGCTCGGACAGTACTGGGGTGAACAGCCCGGAACTAGCGGCCCTGTTTACGTCGGGGCATTCGTGCTCATGCTGTTCGTCTTAGGCCTGTTTATCGTCAAGGGACCTATGAAGTGGGCCCTGCTTGCCGCAACGGTGCTTTCTATACTGCTGTCATGGGGTAAGAACTTCATGCCGTTCACCGACTTCTTTATCGACTATATCCCGATGTACTCAAAGTTCCGCACGGTGGCGTCGATACTTGTCATTGCCGAGTTTACTATACCTCTGTTGGCAATGCTTGCATTGAAGAAGATTGTCGACGAACCTGAAATCCTCACTCAAAAGATAAAATACGTTTATGCAAGCTTTGCCCTCACCGGAGGCATCGCCTTGTTGTTTGCCGTTATGCCTACAATGTTCTTCTCAGACTTCATTTCGTCTGAAGAGATGAGGGCATTGCAGCAGATACCGGCCGACTATCTTAACCCGCTGCTCGCCAATCTGCGCGAGATGCGTATAGCCATGTTCACTGCCGACTGCTGGCGCTCGTTCTTCATCATCGTCATCGGCACTCTCTGCCTGCTGCTCTATAAGGCAAAGAAACTGAAGACAGAATACATGGTGGGAGCGCTGATAGTTCTCTGTCTTGTTGACATGTGGCAGGTCAACAAGCGCTACCTCAACAACGACATGTTTGTCAACAAGAGTGAGCGCGAGGCACCGATAGAGATGACCGAGACCGATAAGATTATCCTTCAGGACAAGACCGACTTCGGCAGTTACCGTGTGCTCAACCTTGCCTCTAACACGTTCAACGAGAACGAAACTTCTTACTATCACAACAGCATAGGCGGATACCACGCCGCCAAGTTGCGCCGTTATCAGGACATGATAGACGCCTATATCGCTCCTGAGATGCAGAAGCTCGTGCCCGCAGTGTCTGAGGCCGGCGGCGACATGACCAAGATCAACGGCGACAGCATCTATCCGGTGCTCAACATGCTCAACGCAAGATATTTCATATTCCCGCTTCAGAGCGGACAGACCGTGCCTTTGAAGAATCCGTATGCTTACGGCAATGCATGGTTTGTAGACCGTATAACCTATGTAAACAGTGCCAACGACGAAATAGACAGAGTTGGAAAGATTGACCTGCGCCATGAGGCAGTGGCCGACGCCAAGTTTAAGAGTCAGCTGAAGGATGCCAAGAAGCAGGGTGGTGTGTCGGTCGTCAAGCTCACATCATATTCTTCTAACCACCTGAAGTATAGCGTAAGCTCTGATGCCGGCGGTGTGATAGTGTTCTCCGAGGTATATTATCCCGGCTGGACAGCCACAGTCGACGGCAACCCCGTTGAGCTCGGACGTGTCAACTATCTGTTGCGTGCCATCAATGTCGCACCGGGCAAGCACAACGTAGAACTGATGTTCTATCCTAAGTCTGTCAGCACAACCGAGACCATAGCATATATAGCTTATGCCGTACTTATTCTGGCGCTTCTGTTTGTTGTATATATTGAAATGAAAAAGAAAGGGAAGGTTAAATGAAAAAGCTTTTGTCATTGCCGCCAAATCTGGTAAACTGTTTTCATGATGTTACCGGACACGACCGCAGCGAATGGTTCTGCACCAACGACCCCATAGGGCATAAGCTCGGTTCGGGCGGCGGCTCAACATGGCTGCTTGAGGCCTGTTATGCCGAAAGTTCAGACGGCAAGAGCTTCGACGAGTGGCTTGCCTCAGACAGACGTCTGCTGCTGCATGCCGGCGGACAGAGCCGCCGGTTGCCGGCCTACGCCCCGTCGGGCAAGGTGCTGACGCCCGTGCCGGTGTTCCGCTGGGAGCGCGGACAGAGGCTCTCGCAGAATCTTCTGTCGCTGCAGATACCCCTTTACGACAAGATAATGAGCTGCGCGCCCGACAACATGCACACCATGATTGTCAGTGGCGATGTGTATATACGTGCCACTCAGCCGCTTCAGCCTATACCAGAGGCCGACGTGGTGTGCTACGGCCTGTGGCTCGGCCCTGAGATAGCCAAAGACCACGGCGTGTTTGTGTCAAGACGAGAAACCCCGTCGGTGCTTGAGTGCATGATGCAGAAGCCTTCGGTGAAGACTCTCGGCGAACTGCTAAAGGATCATTTCTATCTTACTGACATAGGCGTGTGGCTGTTGAGCGACCGCGCCGTCAAGTTGCTTATGCAGCGCTCAAAGCGCAACGGCGAGCGCATCAACTACGACCTCTATTCTGAGTTCGGCTGCTCGCTCGGCACAGATCCTTCGGTTAAGGACGACGAACTCAACAGTCTGAGCGTGGCCGTGTTGCCTTTGCCAGGCGGCGAGTTTTATCATTTCGGCACAAGTCATGAGATTCTGTCGTCGACACTTGCTATACAGAATCTTGTCAACGACCAGCGCGAGATAATGCATCACTCGCTGAAGCCTCACCCCGCCATGTTCGTTCAGAATGCATGCGTGGGTACGGCCATCACTGAGCGCAACCAGAATCTTTGGATAGAAAACAGCTATGTGCCTTCGTCGTGGACGCTGGCGCATGAGAACATCATAACGGGCGTGCCCGAAAACAACTGGACAATAAGCCTTCAGCCGGGACAGTGTGTTGACATTGTGCCTGCCGGCGAAGACGAATATGTAGTAAGGCCTTACGGATACGACGATAAGTTCCGCGGCGACCTTCACGACCTCAGCGTTACGTTCCTCGGACGTCCGTTTGCCGAATGGGCTGCCGAGCGTAAGGGGGATAAAACGAAACGTATAAAAGTGAAGTGAGAGAGAAATCGTGGAAAGCGTTGATTTACAAAGGGTTTGAGGATAATGAACGAAATGAGAGGGAAAAACGAAACGTTACATTCGCTTTACATTTGCTTTACGTTTGGGTTCGATTTGAACGGTGTTTGAAGGGTATTGCTTTACATCGGGGCTGAGAATGTTATGTTTTTGGCTGTCCTGACGGCTGTGTGTGGCATTTCGTGGGCTTCTGGGCGCGTATGGCTGCTCATGTGGGTGCTTTATCGTCTGGACATGGAAAAGGGCGCTGGTGGGGCTTAAAACGGCTTGTTTGGGTGGTGATTGAATAAAGGAGGGTGTGGCTGCGGCCATGCCTTTTATTTTGCTTGTTCCTTGCTTTTTATGCTTGTAAATTCTTCCAAATAGTTATTATTTGGTATATTTGCAAGCGAAAACGAATATTTTAGGAAACAGAAAGGAATGGTTATGACAAAGGTTATACACGTGCATTTGATACATGGGCGGAAGAACTACTACTTCGGCTCAATATCGGCGATTTATACGGTTTTGACAGAGGATGAGGTGGGTATAAAGAAAAGCTCGCTGCTGCACGCCGGACTGGCTGACGGAGGCGTAATACTCAATAAAAAGGCTATGATCCGGCAGGGAGAGCTGATAAGAGGACCCAGAGCGGACAAAGAGAAGGAATAAGGATGACTTAAACGGCTAAAACGCTGATATAACGGCATTTGAACGGCTTGAACACTGATTTGAACAGTGGTCAAGCCGTTTTTGTGTTTTGGAGGCTATTGAGATTGGTGAAAATGGGCGTTTTTCGGGGTTGGGTGTGCAGTTGGGTGTGCGTTTGGGTGTGCATGGAAAAACGAAATGTTCAGAGAGGGTGTGCATTTGGGTATTCACTTTTAACATGGAAAACAAGTGATTGACCCCCTATATAACTCCGAATAAATTGTGATTGATGTCATTTTCGGGCGTTTAGGGGGTGGGGATAATCCCACGTTTCGACATGTTCTAAACCTTTGCGGAATGTCGGGAACGCCCTGTTTATCGGGGTTTTAGCTGCTTTACTACCCTATTATACCTATGTATGTGCGTGCGCGACACGTTTTGCGGTGTGGAGCGTGTGCGTGTTGCGTGTGACGTGAGTATCAGACGAGGCGAACGAGTCCGACAATGATGCTCAGGCTGCGTATGTCGTCGCGTGGGAGGAGGAAAGGGTGATGAACGCTGCTGTTTTCCGACACGCATAGAATGCTGTCGGCATGATCTACGCTTTCCTGCACGCGTTTGACGAGTACCCCCTGGCTCGTTTCGAGGACATAGACGGTACCCCACTGGAAGAAGCGGATGTCTGTGATTTTGCGACAAGCGAGGAGGTCGCCACTATAATAGAGCGGCACCATGGAGTCGCCAGACACCCGGATAAGGAAGTTTGCCCCTTTGTTCTCGAACTCTGGTATGACATAGCGCTCGCAGTCCTCCAGACGTACCCCACCGCCACTTTCGGCAGGAAAACCGGCGACTGCATCGAGCGGTATGAGTGGTATGCCCTCGCTGCTGCCATGGGGAACCTGGTGGGCTATCTCAACAGTGTGCTTAGGAGTCGGCGCATTATTATTTTCTGTTTCCTGAAGCATTGCTCCCTCACCAGTGAGCAGCCATGAAGAATCAACATATCTACACTTTGCGTATATAAGTTCAGCATCAAACGTATTACGAGCAATCCATGCACTTATTGTTTGGGCAGATACGCCCAAAAGCTTTGCAAATTGTGCTTTATTGCCTTTCGTATAATGCCTTATCAGCCCCTCTAACATCTTTGTTTTATCCATAATCTGCATATAAATCTACACTTTGTGGATAAAAATATCCCCAAAAGTTTTGTTAGTATCTACATTTTGTTTATCTTTGCAGCGTGTTTAAGATTAAACGCGCGGCCAAAGATAGTGAAAAAGGCCGAGAATTACAAATTTTAGCAATTAAAGAATATGAACGATAAGGAATTTGCATTGAATGCGGCGATGAACAGAATGCGCAAGAAGTTGAACCACCTGACGGGTGACATTGAAAGTTGGAAAGAGGACATGGTGAATGACTATGCAGAGTTTTTCCGCTGGCACGCCGACGATCTGTATGAAGCAATGGCCGCAAAGACGATACTGGAGCCTGTGTATGAGACGGCCAAGGGACTTGGTCTTGCGGCACTTGAGGAGTCTTTGCGCCACAATATAGAACACCTGACAGACGACCTGGTGTATGGTGATTTGGAGCGTCAGAGCACAGGCAAGATGAGCAACATGGCATACGGACTGGAGCTGAAGGCGAAACAGAAGATGATACAGTTCTTCAGTGCAGTTCAGACGGTAATAGCCGAGGGTAAGAAGATTGCAGGATAACACGGAAGTCCCAAAGGCTGCACTGGATAGTCAGCCGCCGCACTGGATAGTCGGCAGGGGCTGCCTCGGATGACGGCGGGAAAGACCGCAGGAGTGGCAGGTTTGCTATGCGCTGGATAGCCATGTGGGGTTCGACTCCCCTACACTCCACGAACAAAAGTAATAACGAACTAAAAACAGCGGACAATGAAAAGAGTGATAACAGTAACCCGCTCCCAGCGGGAATTTTTGGCAAAGGCCTTCGGTGTGACGAAGGAGATGGTGAGCTACGCATTGAATTTTCACCCGGTGAAGGGTCAGAGCGACCTGGCAAAGAAGATACGCAGCCTTGCCGTTCAGCGTGGCGGTTTTGAGCTTGTTACGGCTCCTACGAGCGAGGTGGTGCATGACGCAGACAATATGATGCGCCAGCACTTCGAGAACGGCTGGATGTGGGAAGGCGACAAGAACACGGGCGTACTGGAGTTGAAGGACGAGAAAGGCGACGTGGTGGAACGCATCGAGCACGCTGGGTTTACAGACATCAAGACCGTGCAGGAGAAGGTGGAAGCCATGTGCTGCGCCACTATGTAAGGAGAGAACCGCAAGAAGGAAAACAAAGATAACCTTAATTCCGCAACACTTTGATTTAACTTTATTTA
>UMHT01004221.1_pt1 | contig 20319 bp, 13 predicted proteins | sample 1965601 | NCBI WGS metagenome assembly UMHT01 (sample SAMEA4836105, study PRJEB28245) | human gut metagenome | biome: gut microbiome; material: fecal sample | place: Denmark | collected 2008 | reverse complement strand
CGTATGCACGTGTTTTTCCGGTGAAAGACCTGAATTTTACGATTGGTCAGATGCGCGTTCCTTTCACAATAGACGCTCACCGTTCACCACATCAACAGTATTTTGCAAATCGCTCATTCATAGCTAAACAAGTAGGAAATGTGCGTGACGTTGGTTTTACGGCTGGCTATACGAATAAAGGTGGCTTCCCTTTTATCCTTGAAGGAGGATTATTCAACGGCTCCGGTTTGACCAATCAAAAGGAATGGCACAAAACGCTGAATTATTCCATAAAAGCACAGCTATTACCTAATAAGAACTGGAATCTGACACTCAGCACCCAAATGATAAAACCGGAAAATGTGCGTATTAATATGTATGATGCCGGTATCTATTATCAGAATGATCGTTTTCATATTGAAGCGGAATATTTATATAAAATGTACGGGCATGAAACATTCAAAGATGTTCATGCAGTGAATAGCTTTATTAATTACGATTTGCCATTGAAAAAGGTATTCGATAAAATTTCTTTCCTGGCTCGCTATGATATGATGACCGACCATAGTGATGGCAAAATGGATGAAACGACAAAAGCCCTGATTATAAATGATTATGCTCGCCATCGTGTAACAGGTGGAATCACATTAAGTCTTTCCAAAGCCTTCATTGCCGACCTCCGGCTGAATTTCGAAAAATATTTCTATAAGAACTCCGGAATCCCTAAAGAATCGGAACGGGATAAAATCGTGATTGAATTCATGACGAGATTCTGATATAAATTGAGAATTAAAAAATGATAGTTTGATACCTCACACCGTGTATCAGAAAACTACAGCGTTTTGATTTTCAATTTTCAATTTTTAATTTATCTTTGTGTCATGGCACAAGAAATAGAACGTAAATTTTTGGTTACCGGTGAATTCAAATCTTTGGTTTTTGCGCAGAGTCGCATTGTACAAGGGTATATCAGTAGTGCTCGTGGGCGTACTGTTCGGGTTCGTATTCGGGATGATAAGGGGTATTTGACGATAAAGGGAGCCTCTAGTGCTTCCGGTACCAGCCGTTATGAGTGGGAAAAGGAACTGCCTTTATCAGAAGCAGAAGAATTGATGAAACTTTGCGAACCGGGGATCATTGACAAGACCCGTTATTTGGTGCGCAGTGGCAAGCATATATTTGAAGTCGACGAATTTTATGGTGAGAATGAAGGTCTTATCGTGGCTGAAGTAGAGCTTGAGTCAGAAGATGAGGTCTTTGTGAAGCCCGGTTTTATTGGTGAGGAGGTAACCGGAGATATACGCTACTATAACTCACAGCTAATGAAAAAACCGTATAAAACGTGGTGAGCGTTAACAAATAAACCGTATATTTGTTCTTATATAAAAAAGAGAGCAGTGTATGGATATGGAACAGTTGTACAGTTATGTGCCGCGTGAATTGGTTACTTTTGTTTTAGTAACCTTGTTTTCTTTATTAATCGGACTTTCGCAACGTCGAATCAGTCTGAAGCGTGAGGGGGAAACTACTCTTTTCGGAACCGACCGCACCTTTACCTTTATTGGTATACTGGGTTACTTGCTTTATATCTTAGACCCTACGGATATGCGTCTGTTTATGGGAGGTGGAGCGGTATTGGGATTGCTGTTGGGATTAAACTATTATGTAAAGCAATCACAATTTCATGTTTTTGGTGTAACTACCATCATTATTGCCCTGATTACTTATTGTATGGCTCCTATCGTAGCTACCCAACCTTCCTGGTTTTATGTTATGGTAGTTGTGACTGTGCTCCTGCTGACAGAACTCAAACATACTTTTACAGAGTTTGCTCAACGGATGAAGAATGATGAAATGATTACGTTAGCCAAGTTCTTGGCTATCAGCGGTATCATATTACCGATGCTTCCGCATAAGAATCTGATTCCGGATATTAATCTTACTCCTTATTCTATTTGGTTGGCAACGGTAGTAGTATCCGGCATTTCCTATCTCTCTTATCTATTAAAAAGGTATGTATTCCATGAATCCGGAACGTTAGTTTCTGGTATTATTGGTGGATTATACAGCAGTACGGCTACGATCTCGGTACTTGCCCGTAAAAGCCGAAAAGCATCAGAGCAGGAAGCGACTGATTATGTTGCTGCCATGTTGCTGGCTGTTAGCATGATGTTTCTGCGATTTATGATACTGATACTTATTTTCAGTAGAGAAATCTTCTTGTCTATTTATCCATATCTGTTGACTATGGCTGTAGTCGCGGCTATTGTTGCCTGGTTTATCCATTCCCGGCAAAAACGACCGGAAAACCAGTCTGCTGAAACAGAAGAGGATGATAGTAGCAACCCGTTGGAATTTAAAGTTGCTTTGATTTTTGCCGTACTCTTTGTGATATTCACTTTCTTAACTCACTATACGTTAGTGTATGCGGGCACAGGCGGATTAAATCTCTTGTCTTTTGTTTCCGGTTTTAGTGATATAACTCCTTTCATCTTAAACTTGTTGCAAAATACAGGTAGTGTGGCTGCATTGATAATTACTGCTTGTAGTATGCAGGCTATTATTAGTAATATAATGGTAAATATGTTCTATGCTCTATTCTTTGCAGGGAAGGGAAGTAAACTTCGTCCTTGGATTTTGGGAGGATTCGGTGTGGTAATTGTTTGTAATCTCGTTTTGTTACTGTTCTTTTATATTAAAAAAATAGAGTAATAGGTTCTTTTTCATAGGCTCAAATTCTAGTAATTTATTGTTTTGTCGAATATAATCGATAAAATAGAGATGTTTTTATCGATTATATTCGATAAAAATAGCCTATATTTGTCGAATATAATCGATAATGTAAAATGGATAAGGAACTGATAAAAGGATTGATAGCTGAATATCAGCAGTTTGTAAAGAGCGTGTCATTCGTGAAACGTGCGGTGACTCTATCTGATAACTTCAATTATGTCTTTGTAGGTTTACGTCGGGTTGGGAAGTCTTATTTGATGTATCAGCAGATACATCATTTAATAGAGACAGGTATTTCACCGGAAGAGATTCTTTTCTTTAATTTTGAGGATGAGCGAATAGCTGGTATGGATACAGAACATCTTGATATGATAAAGAGATGTTATGAAGAGATGTATTCTCATCGTCCTATATTTTTTTTAGATGAAATACAGATTGTACCGCATTGGGAACAATTTGTCCGACGGCTTGCCGATCAGAAGTACAGGGTTTATGTAACAGGGAGCAATGCTAAGATGTTGAGTAAGGATATAGCTACTACTCTAGGGGGACGTTTTATGATTCAATACGTCTATCCTTTCTCGTTTCGTGAGTATTTGTCATCTAACGGTGTTCAATTAGATAAGCTTTGGATTTATAAGAACCGTTCGGAGGTAGTCCGACATTTCGATACTTACTTTCGTTTTGGTGGTTTACCTGAACTGTTAGTGGCCGAGGGACAAGAGAAACGACAATGGCTGAGTAGTCTTTTTAATAAGATATTCTTCGGTGATTTAGTGGCTCGTTATTCTATTCGAAATGATATGGCGTTAAAGGTACTCATTCGAAAACTGGCTGAAAGCGTGAAGCAGCCTTCTTCTTTCACTCGTCTGGCTAATTTAGTATCTTCCACAGGCAAGAAGATTACCACTGATACTATTATAGACTATTTGAATTATCTGGAAGATACCTGGATCATGTTTTCTTTAGAAAACTACGCTAGTAAGTTAGCCGATAAAGTGTCCAATAAAAAATATTATTTTATGGATAATGGAATACTTAGTCTGTTTTTAATGGATCCGGAAACTTCTTTATTGGAAAATCTCGTGGCAGTTACATTAAAGAAACGGTATGGTGATGATTTATATTTCTATCATCGGAATATAGAAGTAGACTTTTATCTGGATGAAGGGCATAAGGCCATACAAGTATCATATAGTTTAAAAGATCCGGAGACTCGAAAACGAGAAGTGAATGTCTTACTGAAACTTGCAGAAAATGTGGCAGTGGATGATCTGTGTATTATTACCAGAGACGAAGAGGAAATGATCGTAGAAGGAGAGAAGACGATTCGGGTTGTGCCGGTATGGAGGTGGTTGTTGGATGATGAAGAATGAATAAGCTATTCCTGATTTGTAAAGATGCCTGGATAATAAAAATTCAGGACTAAATATTAAAAGAGGGTATGCCAGATTAATATGCACCCCTCTTTTTTATTATATTTAAAAATCACATGAAATCTTTTATCTAATGATTGCTAGTAACGTGTCTTGTTTTTTACCACTGCCAATCATTTACATTATAAGTTGCTTCTACTGTATTTTCGATATTGTCGGGTAGATTATGGAAGAAATTTATGCCAGTTTCTTGTTCCAAAGCATCAATCGACATGAGATATTTCTTTGGGTCTTTTTTGTCAGGATCATCTTTAAGATTTTCGTGAGGCATATAAAATCCTATTGCTTTATAATTATCTCCGCTACGGAAAAGTACTGCCATAAAGAAATATTTTGGAATAGCTATCTCATTTTTTATATATCCTTTTATCATGCCTTCTCCAATAGTTCCTCCTTTTACAACATATAGTGTATCTGTTGATCTTGAAATGTTATATCCCCATGCTTGTACTTTGTCTTCTCCCGTATTCCAGGCACTTCCACTTTGATTGAATCCGTTACCAGATTGCGGGCTTATGTTTGACATATAGAATGTTTGTTGATTGGCCTCTTTGGAGTACTGTCTGTCTGATGATGCGCATAAATGCCCTCTAGTATATCCGGAATTTGTATAGTCGTTGTGCTTTGCCGCATATTGTGATGGTAATTCAGGATCGGGTTTGTATGCTTCATTACGTCCAACATTTCCGCCTGTTGTATTGTCGAAACGATAAGCTATCCAATAAGAATGTTTATACTTGTAACTGTATTCCAAACTATAAGTTGGGTAATCTTTGCCATTCCGTTTAGTTGTATGAGTGATAAATTGGTTCATACTTCCACCTTTTAACGCTGGAATCTCAAGCATGCTTGCATATCCCGAAGGTTTTTCCGGATCTGGAACGGGATTTGAACCATTGCCTGCTAATTGTTTGAGTGTGAATTTGGCCTCCTCTTTTCCGGCTGTGATTGTAATAATGACACTTCGTTCAGCTCCGGTATTTGCTTTCATATATCCACTGATAGAGCCATTTCCATTGCCGGATGTTCTACTCAATGTACACCAAGTCTCACTACTTGAAGCCTGCCATGTGCCATCAGCTTTTACACGAATGATAAATCCGCCTCCATTGGCATTGATTTGTGTTTGGTCAATAGAGGCAATTCCTTGATTGGTATTGCCTGAGTTGTCTGGAAGTTCAGGCGAATCCTGTTCACTACATGAGATTGCAGTGCTACAAGTTATGAACAGGATGAATAGTTTAAATAATGCTTTTGTCATTTCACTTCTTTAATTAGATAAATAATAGTAGGCAAGTGATCGCTATATCCGTTTAGCCATACACCACCTGCCTGTGTCCGTTTAGGATATCCTTTATATTTTCCTTCTTTTTGGAACATAAAATCACGGCTGAAGATTTCATGTTTATAGAATTTCAGTGTACTGCGGTCAGTGCCCAACAAATTTCCGGTGAATACAATTTGATCGAACAAATTCCATTTACCTTTGTACATCAGAGTTCCATATCCTTTCTTCAAAGTATCCCACCATGGATTGTACAAGTCTGTAGGACCTGCATCAACAGGTTTCCGTTTAGCTCCAAGTGCTACAGCCATACTTTTATCCATCGGGTCATCGTTCATATCCCCCATGATAACAATTTTGGCTGCGGAGTCTTCCCTTAACAGTGAATCTTTGATAGCTCTAACTTGTTCTCCTGCGCGTTCACGTGCTGGAGAAGCGGCAGCTCTCGAAGGCCAGTGATTGACGATAAAGTGCATTTTCTCATCTGCGATATTGCCGCTGGCAATCAGGAAACCACGTGTCTTATGCACTGTATCATTGATATATACATAAGGTACGAGTTTACTATTTGTCAGTTCAAACAATTTGGGATTATAGAAAAAAGCACAGTCCACACCACGTTGGTCTTCTCCTTCGTAGTGAACATACTGGTACCCTCTGTCCGCTAAAGCAGGTTGTTTCAGTATGTCTTCCAATACTCTGTAATTTTCGATTTCAGAAACGCCGATAATGGCGGGACCCATTGGCAACTTGTCGGTACTTAACAGGCTTAATATTTCCGACATGTTTTTCAGCTTAGCCTTATACTTCATCGTATTCCACTGATTAGTACTGTTAGGAAGATACTCGTAGTCATTCTTACCTTCATCGTGAATGGTATCAAACAAATTCTCCATATTGTAGAACGCTACACTGTAGAGGGCAAATTTCTTTTCCTGTCCATAGGCCATGAGGACGAAAAGAGCGAGTACACCTAAAGTCATTAAGCTTTTTTTCATCTTTGAAATTGATTTTAAAAGTGGGTAATTTGTCATTTGTATGACAAATATCTAAAAAGAAAACGAAAAACCCACCCTTACGAGTTACTTTTTTTGTAAAAAACATTGTTATTTATAAAATTCTTTGTTATTTTGCGTAACAGCTTATTTCATTTGTATTGCAAAGCGAAAGACCAATTAACATTAATATAAATTAAATTATGAAACAACGACTAGGGTTAGCGATCGTGCTATTTTGCTTAATGCCAGCACTTTTTGCTCAGCAAAAGGCAAAGCAAAACGCCCGTGAGGACAATGCTTCTTTCATGTTTACAGAATCACAATTGAATGAGGATGATGATGCAGCACAGAGCACATCTGCATTGGTCACTTCTAACAATGATGTTTATCTGTCAAATGTAGGTTATCTGTTTAGCCCAATGAGATTTCGTGTGAGGGGATATGATTCCCAGTATAGTGACATGTATATCAATGGGGTACAGTTTAATGATGCAGAAACAGGACGTTTCAGTTACGGATTAATAGGAGGATTAAACGATGCTACCCGTAATAAGGAGGGGATCGGTCCTTTTGAAATTAACAACTTTACTTTCGGAGCCATAGGGGGAGCTTCCAATATCAATTTACGTGCCAGCCAATATGCGGCCGGTTCAAAACTAACCTTATCAGGTAGTAACCGCAACTATATCTTGCGTGGAATGTATACTTATTCTACAGGTCTGATGAATAATGGATGGGCCTTTACCGGTTCATTGGGATATCGTTGGGGTAACGAGGGAAATATTGAAGGAATCAAGTACAACTCTTTTTCTTACTTCCTCGGTGCAGAGAAAGTATTCAATGATCGCCATAGTCTTTCTTTGGCAACTTGGGGAACACCTACAGAGAGAGGGCAGCAAATGGCGGCAACTGAAGAAGCCTATTATTTAGCAAACAGTCATTATTATAATCCGAACTGGGGATATCAGAATGGAGAAAAAAGAAATGCGCGTATTGTACGCCAGTTCGAGCCATCAGCCATCGCTTCATGGAATTTCACCATTGATGATAATAAGAAACTGGTGACAAGTGCCGGATTCAAATATTCCAACTATGGGAAAAGTGCTCTAGGCTGGAATGGTAATGCAGCCGATCCGCGCCCGGATTATTATAAAAAGTTGCCTAGCTCTATCTTCGACGTGTGGGAATCCGTTCCTACTGCCGATGAACTGCAGCAGTTTAATGAGGTTACTGATAATTGGAAGAATAATAAAGCTTATCGCCAGTTGGATTGGGATGCTCTTTATTTTGCCAACAAACAAGCGAATGCATTAGGTAAAGAGACGCTTTATTATGTGGAAGAACGTCACGACGACCAGTTAGCTTTCAACTTGAGTTCTGTATTCAATCATCAATGGAATGAGCGCAATAGCTATGTTGCCGGAATTGCAGTGAATACAACCAAAGGTATGCATTATAAGAAAATGAAAGACTTGCTGGGTGGACAACTTTATACGGATGTCGACAAATTCGCAGTACGTGACCATGGCGCTAGTTCCAGCATGGTGCAGAATGACCTCGATAATCCTAACCGTCGTATTGGTGAAGGTGATAAATTTGGTTATGACTATAACATCTATGTGAATAAGCAGAGCGCATGGGTACGTTATCAGGGTAATAATGGTGGTTCATTAAATTATTTTGCTTCCGGTAAAATCGGATCTACACAAATGTTCCGTGATGGCTTGATGAGAAACGGACGTGCGCCATTGAAATCACTAGGTAGTAGCGGTACGGCGAAGTTCCTGGAAGGCGGTATAAAAGCTGGTCTGAATTGGGCTATCAATGGCAATCATTCCTTTACGTTGAATGCCGGATATGAAGAACGTGCACCGCTGGCTTACAACTCTTTCATCGCTCCGCGTATTAAGAACGATTTTGTGAGAGATTTGAAAACAGAGCGTATCATTGGTGGTGATTTGACTTACAACTTCAATACTCCTTGGGTGATGGGACGTTTGACGGGTTATTACACTCGTTTCCAGAATCAAGTAGAAATGGATGCTTTCTATAACGATAGCGAAGCACGTTTCACTTATCTTTCTATGAACGGTATTGAAAAGGAACATTGGGGAATAGAAGCTGCTGCTACCTTTAAATTGACAAGTGAGCTGTCATTAACAGCTATCGGTACTTGGAGCGAAGCTAAGTATACCAATAATCCGGATGCTGTGTTGACGTATGAAAGTGAGAATGAGTCAAACCTCGACCGTGTTTATGCTAAAGGTATGCGTGCCAATGGCACTCCGCTTTCTGCTTATAGTCTTGCTTTGGATTATAACGTAAAAGGTTGGTTCTTCAATTTGACAGGAAATTATTATGATCGTGTATATATCGATTTCTCAAGCTATCGTCGTCTTGGCAGTGTATTGGATAAGAATGGTGCCGGTGTAGATGCTAACGGAAATCCGGTTCTCAATGTACCGGGTCAGGAGAAACTGGATGGCGGATTTATGTTGGATGCTTCTATTGGAAAATATATCCGTTTGCGCAATGGAAAGAGCATTAGTCTCAATTTAAGTTTGACTAATATCCTGAACAATACAGATTTGCGTACAGGTGGTTTCGAACAAAACCGTGATGATAATTACAAAGACGGTGACGCACGTGTTTACAAGTTTTCCAAGAATTCTAAGTATTTCTACGCATTCCCGTTCAATGCTTTCTTGAACATTGGTTATAGATTTTAAGAATGTGTAGTTATCAATCCAAAACAAAAAGAAAGGAAGAAACAATTATGAAGAAATTACTATCTATATTATGTATCGGATTACTGCTATGTGGCGCAGGTCTCACTTCCTGTGAGAACTATGATGATCCGGTGACGGGAAATGCTTATGGCAATAATTCGATCCCGGAAGGACGTACGATTTCAATAGCGGCATTGAAAGAGAAATATAATGATTTCATTGATACGAGCAAAGATACTTATACGACTATTGAAGGTGAGACACGTATTGAAGGGGTAATTACCTGCGATGATGAAAGTGGAAACTTGTATAAGAAGCTCGTGGTGGCAGATGAAACAGGAGCGATCGTTATTGGTGTTAATGCAACCGGATTGTATGCATTCTGCCCGGTAGGTCAGAAAGTAGTGATTGACTGTAAGGGTTTGCAGATAGGTAGCTATCGTAAACAGGCACAGATCGGAACTGTTTATAATAATGCTGTAGGACGTATGCCGGAATATGTATGGAAACAACATGTACGTTTGATAAACGAACCTAAGTTATACTATCCAGAACTGACACCGATTGAAATTACTACTCCAGCTGATCTTGCTGCTATAGACTTGAAAGAAGCTCCGGTACTGGTTACTTTTAAAGATGTAAAACTTTCCGAAGCAGATGGAACAGCGACTTATGCTCCAGGAGATGAAGGTTCAGTAAAACGTTACTTCACTTATGCTGACGGTACGCAGAGTGGAAGTAATCTATTCCTTTATACAAGTGCTTATGCAAACTTCTCAATGGAAGTAATGCCGCAAGGTAGTGTAAATATTACAGGTATTTTGTTGCGTTACAATAACCAGTGGGAGGTTGTTGTTCGTACTTTAAGCGATATCAAACGAAATAATTAATTCAATTAACACATATAATTATGAAAAAGATTCTAAATGCTTTATTCTTGACACTGCTTGCGGTGTTCACATTTAGTTCATGTAGTGATGTACCGGCTCCTTATGATATATTGGGAGAAGGTGATGTTCCGGGATTGACGGGTGATGGTACGAAAGAAAATCCATATAGCATAGAAGCAGCACAACAGAAACAAGACGGTACAATTGCTTGGGTGCAAGGATATATTGTGGGTACTGTAGAAAATTACGAAGATCCTTCTGGAAGTGCAAAATTTGCAGCACCATTTACAGCTAAAAATAATCTGTTGATAGCTGCTAGTGCAACAGAGACAAATGTAAAGAATTGTGTTTGCGTGCAATTAAGTTCTGGAACAGAGCTGTATTCGAAATTAAACCTTGCAGAAAATGCCACTAATTTGGGACATATTCTTGCTATCCAGGGTTCATTGGAAAAATTCTATGGATTTCCAGGAGTGAAGAGTACAACTGCAGCGACATTAGATGGTAAAGATGTTGGTGGAAGTGGTGAAACAGATCCGGATAATCCTCTCGGACTGGATGATTCTAATCCTGTGAACTCATTCTCTGCTACTTTTGATGATGCAGTAAATAATAACGATTATCTTTTGACAAACTGGTATAATGTAGCTGTTACTGGTGGCAGACGTTGGCAAGGAAAAATCTTTAATAATACAGATAAATATATTCAGGCTACTTCTTACAATGCTTCAGGTAGTAATTTTGAATGTTGGTTCGTAACTCCGGCTTTTAAGGTTGATGAAATCGCAGATAAGACTGTCTCTTTCAAGTGTGCGGTTTATAATTATGCAACAGCAGCTGCTAATTCTAATTTGGAAGTTTACTTCTTGAAATTAGTGAATGGTAAGATGGAATCTAGTAAGCTGACAATTGATGGGATGCCTACAACTGATAACACATGGGTGCCATTGGAAGCTAAGTTGGATAGTTATGCAGGACAAACGGGTTTTGTTGGATTCAAATATACTAGTACAAGTAGCACAGAAGCTTTAAGCTATCGTTTAGATGATATTCAAGCAGGAAAAGGCCAAGGTGGTGGAGAAACCCCGGGAGAAGGTACAGAGTTGTTAACTAATGGAGGATTTGAAAACTGGGCAGATGGATATCCGACAGGTTGGAAGTCTGCATCTACAGCAAGTAGTGCGACTCTTGAACAGTCTACTGATAAGCGGAGTGGTACGTATTCTGTTTTGGTACAGGGAGCATCAAGCAATAAGCGGCTTGGTAGCACGGAAATGACTTTGAAAGCGGGTACTTATGTATTCTCGGCTTATTTTAAAGCTGCTACAGCAGAGAAGGCTGGTGCTCGTTTGGGGTATGTTCCGATTGGTGATGATGGCACTCCTGGAAATTATGCATATGATGCAGATTATGTAAATGATATAACTGATACAGAATGGGTTACAAAAAGTTATATGTTTACTTTGACAGAAGAACAAACAATATGTTTGGTTGTTATGAACCCTAAAAGCCCGGGAAAAGATTTGTTAATAGATGATGCTAGTCTAAAAACTGAAGATGGAGGTATTGTAGGAGGTGGAGGAGTAGATCCAGAACCAAGTACGGGCGAATTATTTATTTCTGAATATGTAGAAGGTTCTTCTTATAATAAATATATAGAAATTTACAATCCAACTAGTCAATCAATAGATCTATCTTCTTATGTGTTAAAACTAGAGCAAGATGGTAAAGGGACATGGACTAAAGAAGCGACTTTAAGTGGTTCACTTGCCTCCAAGTCTGTTATTATATATAAGAATAGCCAAGCCACTGCTTATACGGGGGAAGCTATTGTTAATAATGATGTTATAAATTTTAATGGTAATGATCCTGTAGGGCTATTTAAGAATGGAGAGTTAATAGATCTTTTTGGTGCATCTTCAGAAACACCAGGACAAGCTGTCGCAGATTTTGCAAAGGATAAAACTTTTAGGAGAAAGGCTACAGTAAAAGCTCCTTCTACGGTCTTTAATGCAGAAGAGTGGGAAGTTTTAGCTAAGGATGATGTATCTGGATTAGGTTCTCATACCATGGAGTAGTTAATTAAATTTGAGTAATAGAAGGAGGTCTGTTTACAGGCTTCCTTTTTTGTGCCTTTAGTATAGACATAATGGTTATATGATGAAATATAAATTTGCATATCTGCTGAATGTTGTATTATATGTTTTAGTATGTATCTCTTGCAGTAAAGACGAGAACAACAACTCCAATAATTTCGCCACCGGCATCGTAGAACTCCCAGCCTTACGCAATGGTGCAAACGATGTGTTTGTAACACACTACACCACATTCAATGGGCAGAAAGTAACTTCTTTCAGTATGGAATACGATAAGAGTAAGAAACATTCCCGTTGGATTGCCTTTCGATTTGACAATCAAACAAAGCAACAAAATGTATCACGTAGTGATGAGCCTTTTGATGCAGATCCTGCTATCGGTTCACAATACCAACGTGTGCAAGCAGATTTTGGAAAACAAGGTTATGATAGAGGGCATCTTTGTGCCTCTGCCGACAGGCTTTATTCACGTGAGGTGAATGAACAGACCTTCTATTACACGAACATGAGTCCTCAACGGAATAAATTTAATACAGGTATATGGTTGACTTTGGAGGGACAGGTGCAATCATGGGGACGTAGCTGTACATCTTCAGATACTTTGTATGTAGTAAAAGGAGGAACGATTGATAAGGAAGATCAGATCAGAGGATATATTAGTAACGACCGTAGCAAGCCCATTCCTAGATATTATTATATGGCTTTGTTGTTTAAAAAAGGAGATTCATTCAAAGCGATCGCTTTTTGGATGGAGCATACCGACTCTCCGAAATCAACAAAGTTAGTTGACTATGCATTATCAATAGACGAACTGGAAGAAAAGACAGGAATCGATTTCTTCCCGAGTCTGAATGATAATTTAGAAAATGCGCTTGAGGCTACGTATTCAACAAAAGCGTGGCCGGGATTGGAATAAGATCACCACGTTAATAATAACAGTCTCTTTTCAAGGCGGGGTATACTTCAGGATTCTACCACCCATTTTTCGATATTACGGGTCTTCTCACTGAAGTTAATCCCTATCTTGAATAGTTTCCGTCCATCCGCTTCGAAAGGCAGCGCATAGCGTTTGTCATTAATTTGCTGCAAAGCCTCTTCTGCTGTTCCGTTTAGCTTGAATTCCATTATATAAATGAACTTCTCTGTCTGTAGCACGAGATCTATACGCCCGTCATTAGTGTGGTATTCCACCTTGGTATAGAAGCCAACCAGCTTGAAAACGATGAAAAGTACGTTCTCATAATGTAGTTCCTGCTCCCGGATTACTTCGTAAGTCGTATCGGCAAAGAAACTCTGCAGGCGGTGGAAGAAAGAATCATAATCTCCCGTTTCTACTTCACGGACGAATTTTTGAACTTCAAATGGGGATTCCACCTTATTCACATTCGCGTAAAAAGGAAGCAGAAAGCGAATGAATCCTTCTTCTACTTCACGGTTGGGGAAACCTAAACGGTATATGCCAAAACGTTCGTCATATCCTTTAATGGTGAGGTATCCGCTTTGGTAAATCACTGGAATCGGGTTGGTTGATTCGGAGTCGATGCTATTCAGTACTTGTGCATCAGTTTCTTCGTGTGCCATCCGTTCCAGATCATAATGATGCTTTTTTAGTAACTTAACCAGATAGGTAGGTGTGCCCGTTTCAAACCAATAGCTACCGAACTCTTTATATTTGAAAGCATTGAGCAGACTAAACGGATTATATATGCCGATAGAATTATGCGTAAAGTGATAACCGTCATAACAGTCTTTTAATTCTGTACAGAGCCTATCATATGTTATTCCGCGTGCATCTGCGAATTCATGAAGTTCTGTTTCCAGATTTTCGTGAATTTCCTGGTCGCTGACACCGCAGATTTCAACATAATCCTTCCGCATTGATATGTCATCCAGATTATTCAAGTCGCTGAACACGCTGACTTTGCCGAACTTGGTGACACCGGTCAAGAACGCGAACTTTATGCACCCATCCATTGTTTTAAGTGCCCCATAAAAAGGTTTTAAAGTATCCCGGAATTTCTTTTGTAGCTCTTCGTTACCGATGGCTTGCAGCATAGGTTTATCATATTCATCTACCAGAATGACTACGCGCTGTCCTGCCTGCTTGCAGGCGCGTTCAATGATGCCGGCGAAACGCAGGGAAAATGACCGTTCGGATGGCTCGGCTCCATAGAGCTTTTCCCAAGCAGTCAGCGATTTTTCGAGTATATTATCCAGGCTCTCCAGAGTGTCATATTTCTCGATATTAAGGTCCAGATGTAGTATCGGATATTTAATCCAATCCTTTTCCAACCTTTCTACAGCCAGTCCTGCAAACAGTTCTTTTTTTCCTTGAAAATAGGCTTCAAGAGTAGAGATGAGCAGACTCTTTCCGAAGCGGCGCGGGCGGCTTAAGAAATAATAACTACCGGTTTTTACCATTTGATACATCAATGCCGTTTTATCAATATAGAAATAACCGTCATTACGAATCTTTTCGAAATTCTGTATACCAATGGGATAAATTTTAGTGCTCATATACTCCGGTTTTATAAATCAATTACACAAAGGTAATAAATTTCCGGGTACTTCATAGCTTTTAAAAAAAGGAAAGTATAAGTATAGTTGCTTTTAACTGAATGAGGTGTAGAAAACAGTACGTACTGTTTGTGCAGAAATGAGTTAAACGTTGCGCTAATGAATGGGTCAAGGGTGAGGGATGGTGAGGGTAGATTTATAACCTTTTATTTTATTATTTTCTATACTATCTCCTTTTTTATCTATAAAAAAAAATACGAAAGTTATAAATCTACCCTCACCATCCCTCACCTTTGACCCATATCTTATAATAAAAAGATAACGGGGAATCTTAAAAACTCAATCGTCTTTTTCAGATTTATCACAACGTTTTCAGAATACTCCATTATTTTATTCAAAACAGTCTGGAATGAATCAAATTTCAGGGATATGGCTGTCCTGAACCAAATCTCCCAGGAGTTACAATTGGGCCGGTTTGCTGAATATACATAACTTCCAGCATTTATTCCCATATTTCCACCACATAAAAAAAAATATGTATATCTTTGTCGTACGCTTTCTGCTCATCAGCGTGATGAAACTAGTAGAAGGCGCTATATATTACTTAATTGAGTATATGTGTATTATCTCTCTCTTCCTAAAATTAGCAACTTTTGTACGGAGAGATGATTCGACAGATACTCCACGTTAACGACTGTATATCAACATATCCGGTAAAGATGTGTTATATATAAACGATTGACGTGGGTGTCTGTTGTTATCATTGTCTAGTACAAGGGTATTGCTAGCCTTAGGAGGTAGATAATGGTGCAACAGCATCCACGTCTTTTTTGTGTCCGGTCGGTTATGATTACCCCAAAAAGTCTAACCTAAACAATTTCCCGTCCGCCCGAAATACAGAAAACGTGAATGCCCGTTGCTCCACATAAACAAAATAATATTCAATCTTTATTGTGGAACACATTAAAACAAAAGCATTATGCCAAAATGGATTAGCGTAGAAGAAGCGGCGGCCAAGTATGGAATCAACAAAGAAGTAATCTGGCTTTGGGCGGATATGAAAAGATTCCCGATGTCGTATGAGAAAGGTATCACCACTGTCGATGAAGAAAGCCTTATCGGATTCCTGCATCAGAATAAGGATCGAGTTACAGCCGAGTATATCGACACATTAGAGGACCTGTGTATTGGAAAGACAAAGATTTGTATTTTATATGCTGAAATCATTGGTTATCAGGATAAAGAACTCCTGAATCAAAGGGAGCAAATCGCTCGAATGAAAGAGATACAAATAGTCATGAAAAGACAAAATAACCGGATTCGGGATTGCGAGAAACTTTTTGCAAAATATGAGAAAAACTTTAGTGTTTGTTGGATGGGAAGGTTGTGTGCTGGCTTGAGGCGCCTGATACGATGACAAAGAATGGAGGCAAGCATCTGATAAAAAGTATATCGGAGTTGTACCGGAAATTTCCAATAACTATTTTTCAGGTACGGATTACACAGTTTTAGCCAATCAAAAGACCGCATAATCCGTATCTGGTAAATGTTTCATGTTTATCTTACCCGGAACTTAAACCATCTGTACGTGGAAGATGATAAATATTATAGGTGTAACTTATCAGATGTTATTTTATTTTGCTTGGAAACTTTTTGTTTGTACATCACGGGAGTTCGGTCCTACCATAACATCAAATTCTCCGGGTTCGTAAACATAATGTAATTCGGAATTATAGAATTTCAAGTCATCTTCCGTAATAACAAACTTAACATCACGGCTTTCCCCGCTCTTCAGGAAGACGCGTTCAAAACCTTTCAGCTCTTTCACCGGACGGGCGATCTCCGCATAAATATCACGAAGATATAGTTGTACAGTTTCGTAACCATCGTAGTTCCCCTTGTTTGTTACAGTGACAGACACAGTCAACTCACCATTTTTAGGCAAGGTTTCCGAGCTAATCTGCAACTCACCATAAACAAAGTCCGTATAACTCAAACCATATCCGAACGGATACAGAGGTTCATTGCTCTCATCCAGATAATTGCTGGCATAGCGGTTGAACATACGACTGTCGGGATCAGGACGACCCGTATTCAAATGATTGTAGAATAACGGCAGCTGTCCCACTGAACGCGGGAAGGTAGTTGTCAGTTTGCCACTTGGAGTGATCTTGCCAAACAATACATCGGCAACCGCGTCCCCTGTTTCGCTACCGCCAAACCAGACATTCAATATGGAATGAACATTCGCATCCTCCCAGTTTAAGACTAAAGGACGTCCCGTGAACAGAAGAAGTACGACAGGTTTGCCCGTCTTCACTAAAGCCTTCAATAAATCCTGTTGTGCATCGGGTATCTCAAGACTGGTGCGTGAAGCCGATTCACCGCTCATTTCCGCACATTCACCCAAAGCGGCAACAATGATGTCTGAACGGGAAGCCACGCGTAAAGCCTCGTCCAACAGTTCCCGGTTGTCTCCACGTTCCAGCGGGCGAATGCCCGTAGCTGCTTTTTCTGTTTCCGCATCATAATATATGTTGCTGCCTTTCGCATATAGAATTTCAGCCTTGTCACCCGCTGCCGCGCGAATTCCTTCCAACAATGTTCTGTGACGAGACGGCGTACATGTCATGCTCCACATACCGCACATATTATTACGTGCGTCTGCCATTGGACCGATCAGGGCAATCCTGCCTTTTTGTTCAAGTGGAAGCAGGTTGTTGTCATTCTTCAACAGAACAAATGTTTCAGCTGCAATCGCACGTGCAGCAGAACGGTGTTCAGGCGTATAAAGTTTCTCTTTGGCACGCAGGGCATCGCAATATTTATACGGATTGGAGAACAGTCCCAGTTTATATTTGGCTTCCAATACACGGCGACAAGCCATATTAATCTGCTCTTCCGTTACCTTCGCTTCTTTCAGGGATTCCTCCAATGTATTGAGGAACCCGCATGAAACCATATCCATATCCGTTCCTGCCTGTAAAGCGCGAATGGAGGCTTCCTTCAGAGGGGCGACACCATGGGAGGACATTTCGGCTATCGAATTGTAATCTGTTACCAATAGTCCTCCGAAGCCCCATTCATTCCGGAGCAGGTCGGTCAGTAACCATTTGTTGGCTGTGGCTGGAATACCGTCAACGATATTAAACGAGCTCATGATGCTGCCTACACCAGCGTCAACGGCAGCTTTATAAGGAGCCAGATATTCGTTATACATACGTAGTCGGCTCATATCCATTGTATTGTAATCGCGTCCCGATTCGGACGCCCCATAAAGTGCGAAATGTTTCACGCAGGCAAGAATTTCATCGTTGCCTTGCATATTGTTTCCCTGATAACCACGCACATACGCTTTTGCCATTAAAGAACCCAGGTAAGGATCTTCTCCGTTCCCTTCTGCGATACGTCCCCAACGGGCATCACGACAAATATCGACCATCGGGCTGAATGTCCAGTTAATACCGTCTGCGCTGGCCTCAATGGCGGAGATGCGTGCCATACGTTCGACGGCCAGCGTATCCCAACTACAGGACAGTGCCAATGGGATTGGAAAAATAGTTTCGTAACCGTGGATAACGTCTGCACCTACAAGTAGAGGTATTTTCAACCGGCTTTCTTCTACCGCAAGGTGTTGCAGGGCATTAATTTTCTGGATCCCCTTGACATTGAAGAAGCCGCCTATTTCCTGTTTGCGAATCATATCGCTAAGTTCACCGTTCATCACCGAACCTGTCACGAGATCACCGCCCGAAGGCAGGTTTAATTGTCCGAGTTTCTCACGGAGAGTCATCCGGTCCATTAAGTCGGTAATGAAACGGTCCATTTCCCTATCTTTCCCTCCCCCGGATGGTGAGCAGGCAAAGAGAGTAAGCCCGCAAAGGGCGCAAGATATAAGATTTCTTATCTTCATTTTTCTTGTTATTGGGTTATTTATACTTGTTGTCCGATTTTTCTTTCCACACCACTACTCCCGCAGGTTCAAGGCGTGCACTGCCAATCAGTACTTCTGCCTCATCGGGAATGACTATTTCCTGAATGTCCGACGTATAATTCAAGGCGATGTAAAAACCGTCACGCCATTCCTTCACTACTCCGTACGGTAAATCTTCAGTCGGTACGCCGGCTTCCATATATACACGACGTACTACTTCTTTCTCCAATTTGCCGTCATCGGTATCCGTTCCGATATAGGTGACCGTTCCTTTACCCAGTCTACGGTGTATCACGGAAGCAGCTCCCTTATAAAACTGGTCTGTATAGACAGCCCACACATCTGTTCCGGCAGCCGGGGTTAGTACGTCCGCCCAATTGTTCCAGGCGTATTCCTCACTGCCGAAATCTACTTTTCCGTAGAGACTGTGAGGCAGATGGTCATAGTACAAGCTGTTTATTCCGGCCAGTTGATGAATAGGAGCCGCTAAAGGAGCCTCCCACAATTTGGCGTCACGGTCTTTCTGACCGGTACGGCAGGTCAGAATCAGATGTCCCCCATTCTTCACGTATTCAGTCCAACGTTTTACCAAATTGTTATCAAGCAACTGATAAGTCGGCGCAATCAGGAAGGGATAATCTGAAAAATCCTCCTTCTCCGAGATCACATCGACGGGAGCGGCGAAGGACTTTAGCAGGTTGTAATACTTATGTATGTGCGGCATCGTCCGCCACTGGTCTGTCTGACGCTGGAACTCCATTTCCCAATAGTTGTTCATATCGAAAAGCAGTCCAATGCGTCGGGAAGCCAGCTGTTTGGGCATACGGCTTTTCTTATCGTAGGCGGCACGAAGCTTTTTCATCTCCTGCGTAATACGTACATATTCTTCACCGCCCGGAGAAAGAGTCACCCCATCGGTCATTATCATGCCGTAATGGTATTGCTCACTGCCTTTCAGAGGTTGACGGAAACGGTAATTGCACACAAACTTCCCACCACCTGCAAAAACGTGATACACCCACATACGCACAGCGCCGGGTAAGGGTTGAGGGTTATACACTCCCCAGTTTACTTGACCGGGCTGTAGTTCCATCACTCCGAATGTTTTGCCGACACGGTTACGAAACTGGTCATTTGAAAATCCGAGATCTTCGGGAATCCCCATCCGGAAACCTTGGCTACCTATTCCCTGATTATGTCCAGTCACCAGATAGCGGGTGTAGGTCAGGAAGTCCGTATGATCGATCCGTACCGGATCAACCGGATTGAAAACAGGAATCAGGTTGGTAGTGATCCATTGGTCTCTGCTGATATGCTGCCGGAGTATATCTGCCTGCATATTAACAAAGCCCGCCAATTCGTCCGCCATGAAACGGTTCAGGTCGAGCATGGCATGAGGATTGGGCTTATCGGGTACTTCCTGCTGACTGGGAAGACGCACTTGGTCGAAGTTCTGATAAGTTTCACTCCAGAAAGAGGCTCCCCAAGTATCATTTAGTTTATCAATAGTAGCGTATTTCTTCTGTAACCAGACACGGAATTTGGCTTGTGCATTTTCACTGTAATCCACTACTCCGTAATGTCCCGGCTCGTTGTCAATCTGCCAGCCGATAACAGCGGGATGGTTGCCATAGTGCATTGCCAGACGGGAAACGATGTTTTCTACATAACGACGGTAACGGTCGCTACTCCAGGAAGCATGCTGACGCCGTCCGTGTTGAA
>UMHT01030861.1_pt1 | contig 20386 bp, 14 predicted proteins | sample 1965601 | NCBI WGS metagenome assembly UMHT01 (sample SAMEA4836105, study PRJEB28245) | human gut metagenome | biome: gut microbiome; material: fecal sample | place: Denmark | collected 2008 | reverse complement strand
TAGAACCGGCTTTTTCCTGCTCCGCTGCCGCCGCATACCAGGGTATTGAGCGTCCTGCGGTGCTTTTTCCCGTCCAGGCCCATGCGGACGTGCTGGGTAAAAATGCGGTTTTGGAACGGGTCTTTATCCCGGTATTTCTTATTCACGGCCCGCGGATCGCCCCATTTGGCGGAGCCGTGTTCTTCGCCCCTGCGGTAATTGCGCCGGGATGAGAGATAGATGCCAATGCCCAGCCCATAGGCGGCAATAAAAATGAGGATAGTTTTTACACTGTCCTCGCACCACACGATTTTGAATGGGTTGTTCATTGCCGCAGGCAGGGCGCTGACGATCTCCGAAAGGCCCCCGGAAAGGGAAGGCGCAATCAAAAGGGCCAGCCAGGCAACCGGGATAAGCCCCAGGGCATAGAGCCAGGGGCCGCCCTCCTTGTTATCTGGCTTCATCCCGGCGCTTCGCTTTCCTGTCTTTTTGGGCTGGGGCGTCAATGGTTTTTAATAGCACATCCTCCACCGGGCCGGGGTCGCGCTGCTCCTCCAGCATATCGTTGCGCAGCTCGTTGAGGGCGCGGATAATCATCCCGTGCTCGTAGCTGTCCAGGGTGAGGACAACCTTGTCCTGTCGTTCCATTTTTCAAAACCTCCTTTACCGTTCCTGTTCCTTCTGCCTGCTGGCACGGGTAAGGCCCATAGCCCTTGCCATGCGCCCGTTCATCTCCTTGAAGGTGTCACGCATATCGGTGAGGGCTGCCGGAACCGTCTCCCTGGGGTCTTGGCCCTGGAGCACACCGTCCAGTTTGGAGATGTCGTATTCTTTGGCGTCCACGCCGTACCGCTGGCAGAGCATATAGCTGACGGCATAGGCTTTGTAGCCCTCCGCCTCGCGGGAATAGCCCTCCCGGTTCCTGGCAAGCTGTACATTAGCAACCTCCAGGGAAACGCAGCGGAAAATATCCGGCGCGTCCATGCCTTTTTTCACCAGGATGGCATTTTGCTCCGGGTCATACATGGCCCCGCGCCCCTGGGGCAGTTCGTCCACCGCCCGGATGGGGACGGGGGAGCTGGCGATCAGCCCTTTTAAGAGCAGGCGGTCATCATAGCTCACCTGGGGCTGGGCTTCATTCCACGCCGTGGTCTGGGCAATATCATAGACTTCCTTGGCATAAAAGTTCTGGCCCACGCTGCCGTCCTCGCGGCGGTATGCCTTACCCGGCTCCAAGATGATGATGGGCAGGCGTTTTTCGTCCTCCAGAACCTCAATCCCCTGGGATTCCCATTCCTTACGGCCACCCACGCGCTGGGCGGTAGGATACTGCTGCCCGATGAGGATGGCGTTGCGGGCCGAGTGGAAGGGGAACCGGCTTTGTGTGTCCAGGTATGCCTTCATATCGCCCCGCCCTTCGGAAAACTCCCCGAATACCCTGTCCAGGGTGGCATAGGCTTCTTTCCGGTGCTTTTCCTCTCTCATCTGCCACCACTGTTTTTTCGGCTTTTCCGTCTGCGGCTCCGCTTTGCGGGAAACCGTATCTTTTGGTGGCTGCTGTTCAAACAGATCGTCAAAGTTATTCATCACGGATTACCTCTCTTTCGATTTCGGCTTCTTTTTGGGTTTTGGCTGCTGGTGGCGGGTGGTTTTCTGGGCCGCCTTCTTCCTGGACGCAGCCGGTTCCTCGTGACGGGGCGCCTCCGCCTCCTTCTTCCGCTGGGCCTGGATGTCACGAAGCTCCTGCCGCACGGACGGCTTTTCCGGCCCATCAGAAGTACCCCTTGCGGAGCTGTTGCTGTTCTCTAAGGTAGGCGCGGACGGATGGGATTTTTCCGCCGCTGGGGCAAAAGGGGCGTTCTTCTCCGCTGCCGGATTTTCCGGCTGGGCTTTTTCTTTCTGGGTGGGCTTTTCCATCAGCTCGTCGATAAGCAGATCGTCCTCGCTCTTTTCCGGCGCGGCCTTCTCCGGGGCTGCCGGTTCGCTGCCGCGCTCCTCGCGGGATTTCTCAATATCCTCCTTGATAGACGCAGTATCTACAACGGTGAGATTGAATTTCTCCACGATCCGGTTGGCCCTGGCGGCGTCGTCCTGGAATACCAGGATGTCGATGGTGTTGTCGCCTTTTTTCACCGGTATGGGCGCATAGAGAATCCCGTACCCCTTGGCCTGCCTGGCAAACTCCGGGCAGTCCTCTTTTTTAATGGTATAGACCTTCAAAGGGCGCTTTTCTCGCAGCATAGCTTCTATGCGGGCTTTGCCCTTGGTCTTTTTCTGGTCTTTCAGTACCGTGTAAAGGGCGGCGGCCAGATTTTTCGCGGCTGCGCCTGTGATTTTAAGGGCAACTTCTGCGCCCTCCAGGCTCATGCGTACCACTTGCTCCGCCGCGTCGCCTGAGTTATACATCAAAAATCATCTCCTTTCAGTCGGACGGCCCGCCCGTTCCGGCTCACGGCGGCCTTTTTCCGCTTTCCCGGCCTGCTGTTCCTCGCGGGCCGCCCGTATCTTTTCTTTGAGGGTAAGGGAGCGCTGGGCAATATCCCCGCACAGCTTCACCTCCCGGCGCAGGGTTTTGATCTGTGCTGTAAGGGCGGCAATCTCCGTTCGGATCTGCTCCTGCCTGCCGGGGTCGTCCAGCACCGCCCTGGTGCGCTGTTTCCGGTACAGGTTTTTCCGCTGTTCCGTTATGCTGGAAAGCCGAGATTCCACATCGGCTTGATAGGCATTGAGCTGCTCCAGGGTGTCAATGCGGTGGCGGGAAAGCAGCCGCGCCTCATCGGTAAGTTCCTCTGCCCGGATCAAGTCCTCCCGCAGCGCGTGGGGCACATGGCCCGTCTGGCGGTTCTGCTTTTTGGGGAACACCCCCAGCAGGTAGCAGTAGTGGAAGTAGAGGGCGCGGAACCCCGTCACCTTTTTGGCCTGTTTCAAGTCTCCGTGGAGCCTGCACCGTTTTGGCTCCGGCGTTTCTTCCCGCTGGGGACGGCTCTGGGCTAAAATCCGCCTGCGGATGTTCTCCAGGGAATAGCCCTCGCCAAAGTTGCGCACAAGTTTCCTGCCGTGAGGCCGGTCGTAGGGGCGCACCGTAATGTCCTTGCCCACCTTGATGTCATAGCCCATCTGCCGCAGGTGATAAAAAAACTGCCGTTCCGTCATCGACTGGCGGATGGCAGCGTCCACATCGGCTTTGATGAGGGAAAGGTAGGTGGGGCGGCCTTCCTGCTCGGCCCGCCATTCCCCGTAGTGCTTGGATTTGCCGCGCTGGGGGTTTTCAATGACGGACAGGCCGTATTCCCGGCACAGCCGGTCGGATTCCCGCTGCATGGCAAAGTAATCCTTTTCGCTGCGGTAATACTTGATCCCGTCAACGAAAGACACGGTGTTGACGACAAAATGGTTGTGCAGGTGATGGGCCTTGTCCAGATGGGTGGCTACCAGCACCTGGTATTTTTCGCCCCACAGCTTTTTCGCCAGGGCAAGGCCGATCTCATGAGCCAGCTCCGGCGTGGCCTCGCCGGGGGCAAAGGATTGATAGCCATGGTAGGCTACCGTGCCTTCCTCCTTGCCAAACCGCTTTTTCACGGCAATCATCTCGTCGCGGGCGGTGGTGGGGCTGCAATTCACCCCGGAGACAAACCGCTGCATAACCGGCGCGCCTTCTTCACCGGGCGCAATCCGGCCCGTTTTTTCCTGCCGGACAGCATACTCGATGACATCCGAAAGCCCCTGGGCCTCCTTGCCGTCCATGCCCTGTTTTTCAAAGGCAGCGGGGTTCTCCGTCTTATCCGGGTTCTCCACATAGATGACCACTTTCCCCAGCCAGCCGTTTACCCGCCAGATGGATGTGGTAGCCATAGCTTTACTCCATTGGCCTGGGCAGGATCACGGCCTTGGTGATTTCCCGGACAAGCCGGTCAAACTTCTTCATTTCCTCATCATAGCGGCGCTCATCAATGACGCCCAGCACATGGGCTTTCTGGGCGATCTGGTTTAAGTTGTTGCCCACGCCGTGCAGCTCCCGCATGAAGTGGAAATAATCGGGCGGCGGCGCGTCCTGGGGGACAACGCCGTTAATGAGATGGCGCAGGTAAACCTCCTGGGAAAGCCCGCTTTTGCGCACGGCCTTCATAAAGCCCTGGTATTCTTTGTTGTCGAGCCGCACCTGTACGCGGCAATTTCTTTTTCTCATTCCTTGTCCTCCTCATAGTAGCGGCGGTTGATTTGAAGCAGGCACATGACCAGTACGCCGCACACGCCGCCAAGCAGAAATCCAATGGCAAAAAACAATCCTTCCATAGAAAACCTCCGTTCTTTCAAAGGGGTATTAGGGGGCGCTCCCCCTAACAAGCGGTGTTTGGGCGACCAAACACGATGCTTGCTGGTACATACTCGTTCCATTCCCCGCAGGGGAATACCAAACGGGCTAAAAAGAAATTCATCGTTCATCCCGGTCGCGGGAATACCGTTTTGCCTTGAACTCCACGCCGGTAAAATGGTTGGCGTCCAGAACAATCTCGCCGCGTTTCCATTGATTCCTGGCAAACTGCTCGGCCTCCTCCCGGCTGTTTGCCGCTACCTTCATTTTCACTTCCAGCGTTTCCCGGATGGTCACATCATAATGGTTCATCGCTCGCGCTCCTTTCCACGGCTGCCCCGGATGGGAATCCCCAGCCGGTGGCAGAGAAAATCATTGACGTCTTTCCCCTGGGGCGGCGGTCGGTTTTTCACCTCGTACCCTTCGGGAATGACTGCCATGATGGCCTTGGCCGCCAGTCTGCCGGGGCCATCGTTGTCCAGATGGAGATAGAGGGTCTTTACATGGGGGTGATCCTCCAAAAACCGGGTGAGGGCCACGGGCAGCTTGCTTTCCGCAATCTTTTTCTTCGGCTGGTATATCCCGGCCAGGGATAACAGGTTGTGCCGCCGCCAGTCGATCCCATCCAGCTTGCACAGGGTGGCGTAGGACATCACATCAATGGCGCACTCACACAGATGGACAGCCGGATTCTCCACGCAGGCGGGCAGGGCAAAGGAATAGTGCTTGTCGCTTCCGCTTAAATCGCCGTGGAACCGGGCTTCGCCAATCCCGCGCAGGCAGCCGAACCGCGCTTTCCCGGTTTTGTCAAAGCCCACAAAAACCACGTTGCCGTGGCCTTTGTTCCGGCTTTCGTAGATCCGCCCGGTCTGAACGCAGTAGTCCAAAATCTCCTGGTCTATGCCCCGGCCTGCAAGATATTGGAGCATGGCCCGGTTATCCGGGGCGGGCGGCGGCAAAAGCAGGTGTTTGGGCTTTTCCTCCCTGGGGGCAGGCGCACGGGACGGCGGCGGGATAGCAGCCCTGCCGACAACGGCCTCCATGGCCTCCATAAAAGAGCAGCCCTTGACTTTGATGAGGTAGTCCAGCGCGCTGTACCCTCCGATTCCCCGCGAAAACCAGCACCATCTCCCGTTGGAAATCCGCAGGCTGTCATGTTCCCTGGTGCAGTAGACATTGCCGGAAACGTGGACAAGCTCCTGCGGCTCGCAGGTTCGCAGATAGGTGAATAAATCCACCTGGCGCGCTTTTTCAATCTCCTCCTGGTTATAAAAAGGCATAAAAAAATACAGCCCCCTTTCCATAGCCGTGCATTAGCCGCCCACATGGGGTAGCTGGCTATGTAAAGGGGGCTGTATTCTTTGGATATGTAAAAGGCCGATTGGATTTCTCCAACCGGCGCAGCCAAATCGTGTCTATTTTACTTCTCCGCTATGAAACAAAGCCGGTGCTTTGTTTCATCATGGTCAACGGTAATCTTTGTAAAACCAGCGTCTTTCAAAAAAGCGGAAAGCTGTACTTTGTCAAAAATCTGCAAGCCCTCTATGACATCCAGCCACTTTTCATCACTTCTATTTGTACCGTCAGATTCATTGACAATCAAAAACAAGCCGTTCGGTTTTAACACCCGCCAGACTTCCCGGAAACTTTCTGTAGGCCCCGGCCAAAAATAGACTGTTTCGAACGCAGTGGCCAAATCAAAGCTGTTTTCTGAAAAAGGCAGGGCAGCGACATTTCCCTGCAACACCTGGCACCTCTTATGCTGGATTTCCCGCCGATTGACCTGTTTTGTTTTTTCTACGGACACCTCAGAATAATCCAAAGCGGCCAATGTCGCTTTTGGAAAACTCCTGAGAAGCTGGGCCGCATTGCGTCCGCCACCGCAGCCTAATTCTATGATTGTCTGGGGATGGATAGAAGATAAATGCTTCATGCCCCAGTCGGACACCCCTGCATGAGCTTTATTCATTCCGCTTACCATCATCTTTCCTAATATCCCATCTGGCTTCCGAGTGTTATTGAAATATTTTTTAATGAGTCCCATTTGCTTACCTCCGCAAATCAATTAGCTGTAACTAACCGCCTTTATTATACATCATTTTTTTGAAAAAGTCTATCTTGCTATGTGAAAGGCCGATTGGATTTCTCCAATCGGCGCAAAAGGTCAGCGTTCCAATCCCACCGCCTTCCTTTCCGGGAGTTCTTCCCCTTCATCGGGGGCGCTGTCAATGAGCGTCTTGTCCTTCTGATCCATGTTTAAGAGGATATTCAGCTCTTTGAGCCGCTTGGTTTTTTCCGCCAGCTCCGCCTCGCGGGCAAAGGGGGTTTGCAACTCGGTGCGGGCGTTTTCAAGCTGGCCCTTTGTTTCCTCCAAATCGTTTTGCTCTGCCTGCAAAAACATCGCAAGGTTTTCCAGGGCATTGTCCAGGCGGGTGATGTTTCCGAACACATCTGTGCCCAGCGTCACCGTATGGGAGAGGGTTCCTTTTAGGGTAATCCGGTATTCGTTGCTCTTGCCGTCATAAGCCAGCACCATGGAAAAGCCCCGGTACTGACCCAAAAGAACCGCGTCGGAGCCGGTCATCCGGGTGCAGACGTCAATAATGGCTTTGCCCGCGTCCTCCTTTTCGGCGTAGTGTTTTCCTTCCACCTCCATGCCGCAAAAGCCTTCCTGGGCCTTGGGGTGGGCCGCCGCCAGCGCCACATCCTGCTCATAACCCGCGATTAACTCCGTGAGCCGGGTGATTTCCTCCGGGTACTTCCGGTACACCAGTTCCTCCAGGGCGTACACCTGGTTTAAGTGGCTGGCTTTCAGCATATTCAGCCGCGCCACCTCCATATCCAGGTTGCACTTCTCGATGATGAGCGGGTTGCCGGTGGCCAGCGCCTTGATCTCGGAGTAGCTGAGGGCGGTTTCGTCCACATCATCCGCCACGCGGACGGGGGATTTGCTGGTCATGATCTGGGCGATAAACTTCTGCTTGTTCTCTACAAGCTGGTAGAGGTAAGCATCAAAGGTGCCTTCCGTTACATACCGATAGATTTCCACTTCCTCATTTTCGTTGCCCTGGCGGACGATACGCCCCAGCCGCTGCTGAAGGTCGGAAGGCCGCCAGGGACAGTCTAAATCGTGCAGGGCAATGAGCTTATCCTGCACGTTGGTGCCTGCGCCCATCTTGGCCGTGGAACCCAGCAGTACCCGCACCTGCCCGGCGCGCACTTTGGAAAACAGCTCCTTCTTTTTGGCCTCGCTGTCCGCCGTGTGGATGAAAGCGATTTCCTCCTCCGGGATACCGGCGTCCATCAGTTTCTTTTTTAGGTCGCCGTAAACGCTGAACGAGCCATCGGTGGTAGGTGTGGACAGGTCGCAGAATACGAGCTGGGCAGAGCGTTTTTCTTTGGTCTGTTCCCAGATACGGAACACATTCCGGGCGCAGACGGCCACCTTGCCGTCCGGGTCGTCCGGGGCCAGGGGCTGGATCAGCCGCATATCCAGCGCCAGTTTCCTTCCGTCGTTGGTAATGCGCAGCATATTGTCCTCATGGGGGTCAACACCGCCGCCGCGAATCTTCTCGGCCCGTTCCGCCAGCCCTTTTATCATCTCTTTCTGAAGCTCCGAGGGCTTGATGACTTCCGTGTGGAAGTTGGCCTTTGGCACGGGTAGTTTGAGCATATCCGCCGTCTGGATGTCGGCGGCCCCCTTGAAAGCAGCCATCAGCTCCGGCAGGTTATAAAACTTGGCAAACCGGGTTTTTGCCCGGTAGCCGGTGCCCTCCGGGGACAGCTCGATGGCGGTGACAGTCTCCCCAAAGTTGGACGCCCAATCATCAAAGTGGATGAGGCCCATCTCCTGCAAGAGCCTGTACTGCAAATACCGCTGGATGGTGTAAAGCTCCACCATACTGTTGGAAATGGGGGTGCCGGTGGCAAAAATCACGCCGCGCCCATCGGTTAGTTCGTCCAGGTACAGACACTTCATAAAGAGGTCGGAACTTTTTTGCGCCTCGGTCTGGGCAATACCGCCCACGTTGCGCATTTTTGTCATTAAAAAAAGGTTCTTGAAGTAATGGCTTTCATCAATAAAAATCCTGTCCACGCCGAGCTGCTCAAAGGTGACGGTGTCATCCTTGCGGCTCTGGTCGTTGAGTTTCGCCAGCTTTGTTTCCAGCGATTTCCGGGTGCGTTCCATCTGCTTGATGGTGTAGCGTTCCGCCTTCTGGGACTTGGCCTGCTCGATTCCGTCCAGGATTTCCTCGATCTGCTGCTCTAAAATGGCCCGCTGACGCTCGGCGCTCATGGGGATTTTCTCAAACTGCGAGTGGCCGATGATGATGGCGTCGTAGTCCCCGGTGGCAATGCGGCTGCAAAACTTCTTGCGGTTCTGGGTTTCAAAATCTTTCCTTGTCGCTACCAGGATATTGGCAGAAGGATAGAGCTGGAGCCATTCCGCCGCCCACTGTTCCGTGATATGGTTGGGCACTACAATCAGCGACTTGGTGCAAAGGCCCAGCCGCTTCATCTCCATGGCGGCGGCTACCATCTCGTAGGTTTTGCCAGCCCCTACCTCGTGGGCCAGCAGGGTATTTCCGCCGTACAGGATATGCGCGATGGCGTTCACCTGGTGGGGCCGCAGGGTGATCTCCGGGTTCATCCCTTCAAAGCGGATGTGCCGCCCGTCATACTCGCGGGGCCGCAGAGCATTGAAGGTTTCGTTGTAAATGCGGCACAGCCGTTCCCGGCGGTCGATGTCTTTCCATATCCATTCGGCAAACTTCTGCTTAATCAGTTCCTGCCTGTCCTGGGCAATGGCCGTTTCTTTCTTGTTGAGGACAGGCTTTTTGTTGCCGTGCTCATCCTCGATATAATCGAATACCCGCACATCCCGCTGGTTCAATGTCTGCTCCAGGATGTGGTAGGCGCTCATCCGCTTGGTGCCGTAAGTGGTATTGGCTTTGACATTGAACCGGTCAAAGTTTTTCTCTGTGATACTCCATTGGCCGGTGCCCTCGGAGCGCAGGATTTTAATGCGGCTCCTGGCCTGCCCGTAAGGGGTAAGAAGCTCTACCATGAATTGCTGGTACACGTCGATGGGCACCCAGTTTGCGCCAATGCGCACGCCAATCTCCCCAGCGCCCAAATCCTGGGGCTGGACGGCCTCCAGGGCCTCCACATTTCTGCGGGCTGTTTCCTTTTGTTCGGCTGGAGCCGCCTCCAGGAAGGCTTTTGCCATCCGCAGCTTGTGGCGTACTTTTCCGGAAAGGTACTCGTCCGCCGTGACAAAGGGGTAGCGCCCCAGATCCGCCAGGGAAGGCAGGATGTCCTCCGGGTTCTCCGCACAGCGAATATCCCGGTAGATCACCCCGGCAAGTTCTTTTTCCAGTTCCTCCGGGGATTTGCCGGAAAGCTCTGCCATATACTCCATGTCCACACGGGCTTTTTCCGAAATGGACACCGCCAATGCTTCGCTGGCAGTATCCACGCTGGTGACAGCCACATGGGGACGGATGGTGCGCTGGGTGAACATGTCGGCTTTCCTTTTGAGGTTGCCTTCCTCGTCCAGCATCTCCAGGGAGCACAAGAGGCAATAGCTGGAGTCCTCCGAAAAGGCCAGCTTGTTGCCCCGGCTGTTCACCAGGCCATATTTGGCGGTGAAGTTGTCATAAAGGGCATTGAGCTTTTGCTGCTCGGCTGCAATTTCCTCATCCGGGTAGCCTTCGGTCTGGTAGTCAATGAGCCTGCGGACGCATTCCCGCAGTTCGATCATGCCGCGGATACGGTTTTCCGCCGTGACGGAGACTTCCACCGGGTGCATGAGGCTGTTTTCCCGGTAGTACACCTGGCCGTCCACCACGGTGTAGCTGAAGTTTTTTACGCTGGGGTCGGCAGGGATGGAGCGATCTTCCTCCTCGTCCAGCTCCTCCAGCTCATAGGGCTTGATTTCCGCCTGCAAAAACTGGATGGCATTGGCAAGCTGCTCGGATAAATCTTCCCCCTCGCGGGCTTTGCAGGCGCTGTCCGGCCCGAACCGTGTGGATTCCATCACCATGTCGCCCAAAATCATCTCCGGGTGCTGCACGAAATAGCGGTTCATGCGGATTCCGTTTTCATCCGTGTCCAAATGCACCCAATCCTGTTCTAAATCGGTGATGTGGTCGCGCTTTTGCAGGAAGATAATGTCGCTGGTCACTTCCGTTCCGGCGTTCCGCTTGAAGGTGTTATCCGGCAGACGGATGGCCCCGATCAGGTCGGCGCGCTGTGCCAGGTACTTTCGGACGGCGGAGTTTTCCTTGTCCAGAGTTCCCTTGCTGGTGATGAACGCCACGATACCACCAGGCCGCACCTTGTCCAGCGTCTTTCCAAAGAAATAGTCGTGGATGAGCCAGTGGTGCTTGTCATACCGCTTATCCAGCACCTTGAAATCCCCAAAGGGGACGTTGCCCACGGCCACATCAAAGAAGCTGTCGGGCATTTGCACGGTTTCAAAGCCGTTCACGGAAATGCTGGCGTTCTGGTAAAGCTGCCCCGCAATCCGCCCGGAAATGGAATCCAGTTCCACGCCATAGGCTTTGCTGCCCGCCATATCCGCAGGGAGCAGGCCCAGGAAATTGCCGGTGCCGCAGGATGGCTCCAGGATGTTGCCCTGGGTAAAGCCCATCTGGGACAGGGCCTTGTAGATTCCCCGGATGACCACGGGCGGCGTGTAAAAGGCGGTAAGGGAGCTGGCCCTGGCCGCCGCGTATTCCTCTGAATCCAGCAGGGATTTCAGCTCCCCATAGTGGGGGCTGGTTTCCTCAAAACAGTCCGCAAGGCCGCCCCAGCCCACATAGCGGGATAAGATTTCCTGTTCTTCGGGGGTGGCCAGCCGTTCCTCGGCTTCGATCTGCTTTAAGGTACGGATGGCGGCAGCATTGGCCGCGTATTTCTCGCTGGGGGTGCCGTGGCCCAGGGCGTCATCGGTGATGTGGAAGTCGCGGCGCTGTTCCCTTGGGATCTCCGGGTGTAGAGTGGTGAAGGTAATGCGCTCACGGTGGGGGCGCTTGGGCGGCAGCGGGGCCGGTTCTTCTTTTTGGGGATGTGCTTCTTCCTGCTCCTGGAGCAGTCTGCGCACACGGGCAGCCTTCTCAACCCGGCTAATCGGAAAGCCGACATTCCCCTCAAAGGTCAAATCCCGCAGGGTTACGTCATCGGACAGGTCGCTGACGCGCTCCACCATAAAACGGTGGCCGTCCAGGGTAACTTCTTTCCCCACCAATCCTTCATAGGGGGCTGGTTCATCCGCTTCCGTCCCGGCAGGCCCGTCCTTTTCCTGCTGCTCGGCGGCAAGGGCCTGCGCGGCCTGTTCGATGGCCCGTTCATCGGGGAAATCCCCGTAAACGCGCAGCCATTTGCGCTCATATAGGTCATAGACCGCAGCGCCGTCGTAGGCAAAGCCGTCCTCGCCCTCCATCGTGCCGGCCACATATTGCTGCGCCGCCTGTTCCGCCTCCGCCAGCGTCTGATAATCCAGCTTTTCATCAAACCCGTTTTCAAAGTGGTGGTAGACCACCACCTCAAAAGGCGGCTCCATGCGCTGGGCATAACGGTCGATGTCCTCCATGGTGAGCCATTCCGGCTTTTCCGGGAGAAGTGCGTACAGCTCACGCATTTTTGCGATCTGCTCCCGCATGTTACCGGCCCACAGGTGCTTCTCCGCCCGTCCGCCAGCGCCCAGGAAGTAGTCGCAGTCGGCTTTTAGGCGGCTGAGTAAGCGGTAGTCATCCGAACCCTGCTCCGGCGTGGCACCGATAGATTCCAGTTCTTCATCGGAAACGGAAATGAGGTCGTCAAAGTCCAATTCAGCCAGCTCATTTTGGATGAGTTCGTCCAGGCTCTCATACTGCCTGCGTTCCAAAAACTGCCCGTCCAGGTAACGCTCTATGCGGTAATGAACCAGATCGGCATTGACCTGGATGGGGATTTCCTCATCGGTGACGGTAGTGTAGGCAATGCCCACCTTTTCCAGATCACTGAAATCGGCTGGGCTGCCATACTCGGCCACGCAGAAATCGTTGATAAACTCTTTGGCGATCTCCAGAGAAGCAGGTTCCGGTTCCTCAGACAAAAACTCGCGCTCGATAAATCCGGCAATATCCCGGCTGTCCCCCTTGCCGCCATGGGAATGGTATTCGGCAATACCATCCTCGATCAGCTCATCAGACGCCGCATATCCGGCTTCATCCAGATAGGTTTTGATTTCTTCCCGCTGGGTCTGCTCCGGGGTAAGGGCAGACGGCAGCCCCTCGATCTGCTCCAGGCAGAGGGCCACATCCACCGCGATTTCTTCCTCCGGGTCGGCGTGGTCGAGAAAGGAGCGCAGCAATTCGTAGAGTTCCTCCCGCTGCACGGGGCCATGGAGCTGCCGGGCAATATTCTCCATCGCCTGGGCGTCATCTTCGCCGTAGCCCATGCGGGAACCGTCAAACTCGCCTATAAGGCGCAGCACCTGGGCGGCCACCGCAGGATAGGGGTCTGCGGCTTCTTCTTTTTGGGGTGGTTCCTGTCCCCTGGGCGGCACGGTGAACACCGGCGCGTCCTGGGTGGCGGAAATGATCATCTCCGAGGTATCCGCAATCCGTTTGATTTCCTCCCGCACCGCCTGGGGCATTTCTTCATCATAAATCGTTACCGTGCGGTCGGGGCCGATGTGGGCCACTGTTTTGTAGTCGCCGCGTTCTTCCTCCAGCCTATTCCACACGGTAAGCCCATTCCCCAGATAGCCGTAGCCCAGGTCGTAGGCTTTCGCCTGCGGCACAGCGGGGACAGCCGCCTCCTTGTGTTCCGCAAAAAGCGTAAAGGTTCCCTGCCGGAAGGCGGTAAGGTTTTCAAATGCCTGCTGGCGCAGGGCGTACATCCGGTCATCCTGCGGGGTGCCCTCCCAGATGGGAACCATCATCTGGTAGATTTCCTCCACACGGGCCGGGTCGTCAAGCTGTGGCTCGATGAGCTTCACCGCGTCCCAATAATCGAAGCCAAACGGATAGGGGTGGGGCTGCTCCTGGGGCACGTTCTCAAAGAAAGTGCGGATATTCCGGGCAAGCTGGTGTTTTTCATACTGCGGCATGGCGGCCCGGTCGTCCTCAGATAAGAACCGCCCCTGGGCAATCATGGCGCTGACGTGCTTTTCCACGGCGCTCCATTTCAGCTCCACCTTGGCATAAGGGGCGGCGATACTCCCGTGACTGAAGGAAACGCCCTTGCTGAGCTGGTAGGTCACATCGTCATTCCCGCCGGAATAGCCGCTGTACTCGCCGTGGTAGTGCTTTAAGAAATCTTCCCGTTCCTTGCGGTCTGCGTGGTTGCGGTAAAAGGAATACACGGCCAGCCGGTAATCGGTGCTGCGTTTTCCGCCGCGCAGAAGGTTGTCGATCTCGTCCGTGGAGATATACAAACGCCGCTGGGGGGCATACCCCTCGGCGGCGGTAAAATACAGCGGTTCCCGTTGCAGGTCGGAAAGCTGTGCCTGGAGCGCAAGCGGCCGGTAAAAAGGGAACCGCATAATATCCGGGTTTTCCTGGTAGGCGGCGGCAAAGGTTTCATATTCTGAGAGGATGGCCTGTAAGCCATCTTCCCGGCTCAAAAGCCCTGCGGTTTCTTCTGCCGCCTCCGGGAATCCGCCTGGTTTATCATAGATGGCACGCAGCGAGGGGAAAAACCGCTTATCCTCATCCTCAATGTCGCGGAACATCAGCAGCAGCCGGTCGGCCAGCACATTGACTTCATGGTGATCCACCTGGTCAAGTTCGCTCTGGGGCATATACCGGCCCAAATCCAGCAGTTCCCGGATACGGGCCGCCGCCTGTTCCCAGGAGATGAGGGCGGCGCTGGAACGCCGGGCGCTTTCGCCTTCGGCAATGCGGATTCCCTCGGCGTTATACCAAAGGGCATACTTTTTGCCGTTCAGATAAAAGCCCGCGCCGTTCTCACCGTAGTGCTCCGCTAAAAAACGGGCATTGTCCGGCTTATCCTTTTTGAAATAGGCGCAGATGGTAAGGCGGCTGTGTTCGCGGTTGGAGCCGAGGCACAGCGCCTCGTCGATCACCTGCTGGGACAAAGCCGGATGAGGAAAAATGGATGGCTGCTCCTGCTGAAACGCTGCAAAATCAAAAAGGGACATCTGCTGGCCCTCCTGGGTGGGGAGCTGCGGGATGTCCGTTTGGATAAAGTATTCTTTTTTGTCGATGAGCTGGGCTGTCCAGCCTGCCACCACATCCCAGGAAAACACCGATTCCCTGGTGCGGGATGGGTAAGAGCCTTCCCACATGAGCAGCCCGTCCTCCTGGGGCTTATATCCCAGGCGCTGCCCATCTGCGATGATCTCGGTGTACCTGTCCTGGTAGGCGGATTTCAGATATTCCGCCCGTTCCTGCTCATCCGGGTGGACGGAAAAGAAAAGCTCGATCTGCTGTTTTTTGTACTTGAGGCCGTCATCTTTGTTTGCGATGATGGCCATGATCTGCTTTTCATCCAAAAGCGCAGGCAGTTCATCACCACCTGCGCTTTCTTCCGGTTCATCAATTAGCTGTAAATCAGTTCCGCCAGCACGGTTTCCTCCGCCGCGTTCTGGATGTTGTTCATCAGCCCCACCCATTTCATCTGGTCGCGCTCTTTCAGTTCCTCCGTCACGCCCTGGGCCTTCGCCATCTGCGCTACGATTTCCTCCATCCGGCGCTGGGCGCTCTGCTGGATCTCCGCCAGATGGCTGGAGAGTTTCCCGCTGGTCAACAGGTTCGTGTAGGTGATCCTGCGGTGCTCCTTGAGAAACTGCCTCCGAAGCAATGCGTATTTCCCATGGGGAACCGGCCCCTCCTGGGGCGGCAGAAGGTTCGGCAGGTTGTAGTCGCCCTGTCTCGTGTATGTGATCTCGGCCATATTCAAAACTCCTTTCCGGCTGTGTGGTTTTCGGTTCAGTTACAGCATACTGGATTTGCGGCTGGGTTTCAAATGTGCGATTTTCTTTTTGGGGCTGTCTTTGCAGGGCAAGGGCTGTGCGGGAAATCGCAGAAAGGCACATCTGGGAGATGTCCCCAGTGGCCACGCCCAGGGCGTTCAGTGTCTGCGGCGTGTTAAAGTCTGTCACATCCCGGAAATCCATGTCCTCAAAATATCCAGACGGGTCAAGGCCGCAGCGCACCAGCAGCATATATCCAATGCTGTTTTGCACCGCCCTGCGGTATTCTACTTCCAGGTTCAGCTCGTCCAGTTCTTCCAGAAAGCTGCCTTCCGTAAGGGTTTGCAATTCAGAAAGATAGTCGGGCATATTGTCCTCCACGGCGTTCTTTGCCGCAGAGAGCAGGGCCGCGCCCAAATCTTCTTTGTGTTCCAGCTCCCCAAAGCTGTTCTCCAGCGTTTCAATAATATCTGGCGCGTATTCTTCCCGCACCGTCCAGATAGGGACGGGCCGGGGGAACCGGGCTTCATGGGTATCGGAAATGTCAAAGTAGTATTTCAGCCGGGGCTTGCCAGTATGCTCGCCGTCAAAAACGGCAATGCCGTTTGCGCCCCGGTTTACCCAGCGCCCAAATTGCCGGTTCCATCGCTCAATCTCCAGGACGGCGGTGGCGTCCGGGCGCTGGGCGTACACTAATAGCTGTTCATCAAAAGACAATCGGTAGTTGCGGCAGGCAGAAGCAAGAAACGCCTGCCACTGGTCGGGAGCCGTCACTTTACGCTGCGTTTCCCAGTACAGCTCCGTTAGGGCTTTATATAATATCGCCATCCGGCGCACCTCCTTTTCTTATTTTTCAATATGGCTTTTCCTTTCATCTGGCGGCGTCCCGGCTTTTCCGCTGGCTTTTTTCCGCCATTGCCTTTTCCCGCGCCTGCCAATATGCAGGATGGAAGGTTTGCAGGCTGTCATTGATAAGGGCCTCATACGCGCCGGGGGCAAAGCGCTCATTGACGGGCGCTTGGTACATCCCTTTGTCCATCAACTCCCGCAGCGCCACCGGCTCGTCGCTGTCCTCCTCAAAGCAGAGGTACGCGCCCTCGGTAAAGCCGCAGTCCAGCGCTTCTTTTCGGAATACCTTTTCGGCCAGCTCCCGGCTGACCATAATGCCGCCATGCTCTGGGGTGGAAACCGAAAACACACCTGGGCAGAGCCTTTCGCACTCCTGGATGTTTCCCCACGGGGAATAGGCCGGGGCCTCCAGCACGATAGTGTTCTGCCGCTGTTCTTCCAGGCACTGCACTTCTTCCTGCGCCCGCGCCACCAAATCCTTCTGCGCGGCAAACAGGTCGCTGAAATAGTGGCCCCAATAGTAATCCGTCCGGCCTGTGCATTTCCAGGTGACGAATTGGTGCGGCACCGTCAAGTGGACGCCCAGCACAAACTCGCTGTCGCCCACGTGGCAGGAATCCGTAATGATATATCCCGCGTTCTCTCTGTAATCCATCATCAAACCTCCGTTTCATTCAGAATAAAGTCCTTGACTTCCTTTACGCTGGCAAAATCCCGTTCATCCCCGGTAAGGTAGCGCACCGTATCTCTCCATTGGGACAGCGGGTAGCTGTTCTCATCCATCCGGCACAGGTCCAAAAGGGCCGCCCGCCGCAGGATAGGTGAAAGATTTAAGTCGGAGATGAAACAGCCATGCCGGGCCGCCAGTATGTCCAGCAGGTGCAATTCATTCATGGCAACACCTGCTTTCTTCGGCTTCTTTCAGCAATTTCTCCACCAGCCTGCCGCTGCGGACTTTATTCCGGTCTGCCAGCACCTTGTTCTGGACGCACAGCACCGCCCGGATGTTGGGAACGGTAATGCCGGGGATCTCCACCATCTCCTCCGGGGTGATGGTGAGAAGCTGCACCGGGGAATAACCAGCCTGGGCAAAGATACGGAACAGCCGTTGTTCAAATCGTTCTCTCATCTGCAAAGCTCCTTTCTTTTTTGGTATGTAAAAGGGGCGGCCCCGCATGGCCGCCCCTGGTTGGTTACTTCTTCCGGCTTCTGACTTTCAGGAAAATCAGGCCGCCGATGATGAATACCACCAGCGCAATGGCAATGATTGCTTTCAGCTCCATAAAATCATTCCTCCTAACACAGAATCAAGCCGCCGTTATTTCGCGGTATTGTTGCCCTTCTTGCGCTTGCCCACATAGGCCGCAACGCCCAGGGCGGCAGCGCCCATAGCGGACACGCCCATCAGGGCCGCCCACAGCCAGGGCTTGCTGTCATCGCCGGTTTTCGGGGTATCGCGCAGTTCGTTGTGCATTTGCGCCACGGTAGTTTTGTCTGCGAGAATCGTCACCTTTTTATCCGCAGGCAGCACATAGTTGGCGCTGGCCCCATCCGACACCTCGGACACGGTGTAATCGCCTACGCGCAGCCCCTCGATGAAGATTTCACCGTTTTTATCCGTTTTGAAGGTCTGGTCGTAGCCGTTGGCCCCGGTCACGCGGAAGGAGAAGCCCTCCACCTTGCCATCGCTGGATGTCTTTTCAATCCGCAGGGAACCTGTCTGGGCCATATTGGTGAAGCCAATCCCGGCCTCGTTCTCTACCTCGTAAATCTTGCCGTTCTCGGTGATCTCCACATAGTAGGCGTTTTCATCCAGCAGGAAGCCCTCCGGCGCTTTGGTTTCCTTTACGAATACGCCGCCGTAGAGGATGTGGGCCATCTCATAAATGCCGGTGCTGGTTTCCTCCAGCTTGCCCAGCAACTCGTCACCCTCATCCAGTTCTTTGTTGCCGTTGGTGTCACGGTACACCTCGAACTCGGCCCCGGTGAGCTTGTTGTCGGGATAATCCTTATCCACCTTCGTCAAACGCAGATCACCGTACACGCGCTCATTGGCAAGGGAGATTTCCACAACCTGCCCATCTTCCTCCACGGTAACGGGGAGCACTTCATCGGAGAGAATGAACCCTTCCGGGCTTTCCAGCTCTTTCAGCACCCAATTTCCGTAAGGCACACCCGCGAAAGAGAAGCTGCCATCCTCCGCTGAGGTGGCGGTAGCAAGGGCATTTTCTGCGGTAAACTCGGTTTCGTCGCTCTTAAAGAGGCCGATGACAGCCCCGCCCAGGCCCGTGCCGTTTTCGTCAGTTTTGAGGCCCTTGATTTCGCCGCGGAGCAGCTCGTTGGTGACAGCCTCGCCATCATTGGCAGAAATCTCTACCACAGCAATGGAAGGCCCGCCGTACTCAAAGGTGAACGGGAAGGTTTCGCCGTTCAGCAGGTAATGACTGTCGGTGGACAGCTCTTTCAGGTAGAAGCTGCCGAAAGGCAAGTCGGTGCTGCAAATGGCCTGGCCGTTCTCATTCACAGAAACGATTTCCAGAAGCCCGTCTGCCGGGATCACGGAACCGTCTGCTGCGGTGATGTCCTCCTGGGCATAGAGGCCAAAGGTCACGGCGGAGATTTCTCCATTCATGCCAATGCCAAAGGTTTCATCCTGCTCCAGCACCTTGTCAAGCGTCACAAGGGCTTTTTGGCGCAGGTTGTAGAAGCTGGCAGAGGTTTCGGTGACTTCCACCTCCTGGCCTGCGTACACCAGCTCTACGTTGGTGACGTTCTCGCCGGTATCCACCATGCCGTGGGGGAACTGGATTTCCTTCACCTGGAATTTGCCCAGGTAAAGGGGCTGGCTCTGGGCCGTCCCGTCCTCGCCGGTGGTGATGGTGTCCACTACCTCGCCCGCAGAGTAGCGCAGGGTCCCGTCCAGGGTGTAGACGTCCTCCAGGGCGGTGATTTCAAACACCGCACCGGGCAGGCCCTGCACCTCGTACACCGGCTGGTAAACGCCTTCGCTTTCTGCCACAGAGGAGAACACCTCACCAGTTTTGCTGACCTTGATGATTCCTTTCTGGGCCATGTTGGGCTTGGTAACTTCGATCACCGTCACGCCGCCTTCCTCGCTGGAATTGTCCTCAGTCACATCAAAGTAAACCGGGGTGCTGTCCAGCACATAGCCGTAGGGGGCCTGTACTTCAACCAGAGAGTACCCGGAGCCGTACTCCAGCTTTTCCGGGGTGACAAGGTAGCCCTCGGAATTGGTGTAGAACGTATCAATGGTGGTGGGCGTCGGATAGGTGAAGGTCATTTCCACCTTGCTGCCATCCGGGCGGTAAATCTGGAACCCGGCCCCCGCATAGGGGATGGTGACGCCGGTTTCCGCGTCCACCTTGACCACCTTGATGAAGCTCTCAAAATTGGCGTTGTTGATAAGGTAGCGGTAGGTCTGGCCATCCTGGGCGATATACACTTCAAAATCGTCCATCAGTTCGCGGCCTTCCCAGCCCTTGGTCTGGCGGACGATATAGGTGCCATAAGGCAGCTTTTTCGACTGAGCAAAGCCGTTCTCATCGCAGACAAGAACATCGCGCTCGGATTCCTTGGCATTGTCATAGCTGCCGGCTGATTTCAAAAACACCTGGAACTCTGCGTCGGATTCCGGGGTTTCAATCTGGGTTTCCCCGTCATCGGTGTGCTTGATGATGGCGATGTCGCCTTTAATGACTTGCTCCGTCACGTCGTTGGCGGTATCGTTCAGCTCAATCTCATACAGCTCTGGCTCTGCGCCCACCTTGTGGATGGTAGAATCCAGCAGGTAGCCCTCGCTGGGGCTGATTTCACGGATTGTCCAGTCCGAATCGCAAACGTAATATCCGGTGGTAAACTGGCCATTTTCGTCCGTCGTGAAGCTGTCGATGAGGGTATCTCCCTTATACAGCCCATACACAGCACCGGCCAGGGAACCATCGCCCTGGGGTGCGCCCGTTTCCACATCGCTCTTGGTGACGGTGACGCGGAATTTCTTCAGCACGTTGTTCACGCTCTTGTGGGTAACTTCATTCCACTCGATGGTGGCTGTCTGGGAATCCGGCACCACATAACGGATAGGGGTATCCACCTCCTCCAGTACATAGCACGTGCCGCTGAGCACGTTTTCAAAGCCCGCCACCCCTGTGGAATCCGTCACAGCATACTCATCCACCGGCTGCCCGGAGAGAGATGTGCCATACAAGTGGAAGGTCATGCCCTCCACCAGCTCGTCCTCGCTGGTTTTCGTCACTTCCAGGCTGCCGCGCTTCAGCTTGTTGTTGAAATTCACGGTAGCA